>OGKU01000018.1_pt1 | contig 161257 bp, 254 predicted proteins | sample 1572611 | NCBI WGS metagenome assembly OGKU01 (sample SAMEA2581886, study PRJEB24529) | metagenome | biome: Human gut stool | place: China | collected 2011 | reverse complement strand
GGGTAAGACCGGAAGATATGTGCTTCGGGAAAGTTACGAGGGACGGCAGAACTTTTAATCGTTTCACGGAAATAGATAAATAATTATGGAGACATTTAATAACGTAATAAACAGTGGCCAGCTTGTTCTGGTCGATTTCTTTGCTACCTGGTGCCAACCTTGCAAGGCGATGCACCCCATTCTGGAACAGGTGAAGAGTGTGTTGGGCGACCGTATCCGAATCATCAAGGTGGATGTGGACAAGTACGGCGTAACAGCAAGCCAATACCGCATCCAATCCGTGCCTACGCTGATGCTCTTCCGAAACGGAGAAGTATTGTGGCGCACAAGCGGTGTGGTAGATAAAGCCGAACTGCTGGCTACGCTTGATCCATTCTTGATATAATCAAAAATATAAAAGAATAATCTTATGCGCATAATAGGAAACTTACTTTGGTGGCTCTTCGGAGGTCTCGAAGCTGCCATCGGTTATTTCACCGGAAGTCTGGCTCTTGCATGTACCATCATAGGCATTCCTTGGGGAAAACAGCATTTCAAGATGGCCGCGCTTTCGCTCGCACCATTCGGCAAGGATGTGGAGTTGGGATTTTAAAGTGATAAGAAGAAGTTAAAAGGAAATATGGCAATAACTATTGATACAACAAACCTCTGCTCACATCTTCAAAAGAAGTTGTTTGAACCTGAGGGAGTATATTATCCTATCTGGCAAGCCATACAGAATGATGAGGAGTTGACTGCCGCGGTTCGCTCACGACAGCTTCATATCTATCGTAACGGCAAGAAGATTCTCATTCTCGCTGGTAAGGCTCAGCCGAAGATTATGGGAGAGGATAAACTGAATAAATTGATTAATTAAACAACATAAATGATTAAGAAAGAAGAAGTTATATCTTTTGTATGGCAGCATATTTTGCTGCTCGTTTCGCTCTATGTAATGACTTTCGGAGTCGCAGCATGTGTGCGAAGTCAGTTAGGTTCAAGCGTTATTTCCACCATCCCTTACGTGATGGCTTCAGCAGGAACAATGCTTGACTACATTCCCCGATGGACTATCGGCGGCTACACCATCATGATGAATGCCATCTTTGTGGTTCTGCAGATTCTGATTCTGAGAAGAAACTTCGAGTGGGTGCAACTCTTCCAGCTCGCTATCGGCTTTATCTTCGGAATGTTCATAGACCTCAATATGGTGCTTACACAGTGGATGGTTTCAGAAAATATCCTGGTCAATGCCCTTGTGCAGATTGCCGGTTGCACCATCCTCGGTTTCGGAATTGCCATGGAGGTGAAGTGCGGCTCAGTAACCATGCCTGGCGAGGGCATTTCCATTGCCATTCACAAGGTTACCGGCTGGCCTTTCCCTAAAGCCAAGATTCGGGTGGACATCACGCTCGTGGTCTTGGCCGTCTTGTTCTGTTTCCTGCTTCTCGGTTCATGGAAATGGGAGATCGTGGGCATCGGAACGCTCTTCGCCATGGTCTATGTAGGTGTTACAGTTCGCCTATTCAACAAACATCTTGCATGGTTCGACCGCCTGCTCCACTATCGCCCAGGTTGCCGAAGATATGTTTACGGACTGGCACGATACATAAGAAGACAGATGTAACGTCAAGATTATTTAAGTTCAACGGATAAAAATAGATGAACATGAATTTTCCAGAAGTATATTCAGCAACAGGCATGATGGAGCTGATTCAGAAAATCGGCTTCCTCCCTCTCCTTGATAGCGGCATTGAAGGATTCTCTGCCGAAGACATCGTGGCGGAAGACTGCGGTTACGTAAGACTTCCTGAAGGCGGCTGGGACTGGCCGCTTTGGAAATGGAAGGGCGAAATTGTGCAGGAAATGCCATGTATGTACGGAAAGTTCTTTAACAAGAAAGCAGGATTCATCAGCCAGGAATGGTGGCCTGACTTCTGCAACTACAGAAGAAGCAAATACCCCCGTCCGGATGAAGAATCGATAGAAGGAGCCATTCTCAGTACACTTCAATCATCGGGCAGTCTCATCACGAGAGAACTTCGGGCAGCCTGCGGTTTTACAGGAAAGGGAATGAGAAGCAAGTTTGACGGTTATCTCACCCGACTGGAAATGGCGACTTACATCGTGACCGAGGATTTCATCTACCCTCGTGACAAGCACAATCACGAATATGGCTGGGGATGGTCGCTGCTCAATACTCCCGAAGATCTCTATGGCAGGGAGGTTTGCCAATGCAATCGCACTCCCCAGGAATCTTATCAGAGGATTTTCGAGCATCTGAAAGAAATCCTGCCTGATGCTTCGGATAAACAGATCATTAAATTAATTGGATAAAAATGAGAAAGAAATCAAGAGCAATGGATAGTGAGTGGGCTTTGGAAGTAATGCACAAGGCTCCGTATATAACTGTCAGTTTCATTGACGAAGACGGCAAGCCTTATGGTTTACCCCTGTCACTCGCATCAGATGATGATGTGAATTGGTATTTTCATGGTGCATTGGAAGGCAAGAAACTGGAGGCAATCAAGGTTCATCCAGAGGTTTGCCTTTCAGCCGTAACCCGTTGTGCGCCTACAGTTGGTCCGAAGGACGGAAGTTTCACCCTGCAATTCAAATCAGCCATTGCATTCGGTAAGGCAGAAATCGTGACCGAGGATGCAGAGAAGATTCATGGTCTCCGACTAATCAGTGAACGTTTCCTTCCTCAACACATGGATGCTTTCGACGAGAGCATCGCCCGTTCCCTTTCACGCACGGCTGTTGTTCGCATCACACTTACTGAGCCCCCAACTGGCAAACGCAAGCAATATGATAAGGAAGGCGTGGAAATGAAATATGGAAGAATGGAATAAATCTCCGATAATGGTAAAATTTTCCGAAAACCAGGTATAAGCTCTTTAGGAGAATATGCGTATCTTTGCACCCAAGAAATTTAAAAGGCTTAGGATTATGAAGGAATTATTCTTTAATACGATACAGGAGTTCAACGACTACATTGGGGTGAAAACGCTTCATCCTCTGGTAAGCATTGCACGTGTAGAGAACACCTCTCCGATACAGGAGGCTGTGCACCATTACGGACTTTATGCCCTCTTCCTGAAGGAAAACAAGGGCTGCAAATTGTCATACGGCAGAACAGAATATGATTTTGACGAGATGACCGTAACCTCGTTTGCTCCAGGACAGTCGATTAAGGTTGAACCCATTCCTGGAGTACCGCTTGCCAAATATACGATTTTGGCTTTCCATCCCGAGTTGCTCAACCGCACCCAGCTTGGCAAGAACATCTCCCGCTATGAGTTTTTCGACTATACAAGCAACGAAGCACTACATCTATCCGCTGCCGAGGTAAACATCTTCCGTGACGTGCTCTCAATGATTGGGCAGGAACTCGAGCATCCTATAGATAGACATTCGCGTGAACTCATCGTTTCAAACATCGAGTTGCTGCTGAACTACTGCCTGCGCTTCTACGACCGACAGTTTATCACACGCGAGGAGATAAATCATTCGGTGGTAAAGAAGTTCATCTCTCTGCTCGATGAATACATTGCCCGGAAAGCGGAGCATGAAGGGCTGCCTACCGTAGCCTACTTTGCCGACAAATGCTGCTATTCTACCAAATATTTCGGTGAATTAGTCAAGACAGAGACTGGCAGAACCGCAAAGAGTCTGATCAACGACCGACTGCTTTCTGCAGCCCGCCAACTACTTGTAGATGAAACCTTAACCATTATGCAAGTCAGCCAGCGCCTCGGCTTTGAATATTCTCAGCACTTCGTCCGCTTTTTCAAGGCACAGACGGGAAAGACTCCAAGCGAGTACCGCAAGACTGCATAAATACGAGGAAGCATGTTTTGATAGAAACGGAATAACGGTAATGTCTTCCGAAAACAAGGTATAAGCTCTTTAGAGAAATGTGCGTATCTTTGCACCAGTTTTTTAATCATCAAACAAAAAGGTTTAATATGAAAAGATTGGTTTTGCACATTTACATCATGTTCATGGCGCTGACGACTATGGCTTGCCAAAGCAATGAGGTAGAAGCTACGCCATCTGACAAATCAGTAAGCACAATGAACATCACGATCAATGGAAAAACGGTTTCGTGCCAGCTCGTTGAAAATTCATCAACAAAAGCACTTCTGGCACAGTTGGAAAAGGGAGACATCACCTACGAGGCTGATGACTATGGCAACTTCGAGAAAGTGGGAAAGATAGGCATCAGTCTGCCACAAAACAACGAGAGTATCACCACAACTGCTGGCGATGTGATTCTGTATCAAGGCAATAACATCTGTCTTTATTATGGCACAAATTCATGGACATTTACCCGTCTGGGGAAGATTGAGGGAATGAGCGAGGATGAAATCAAGACGTTTCTCAATGCCGGAGGTGGCAGCGTAAAAGTTAAACTTTCATCAGGTTCTACTACCGGAATAAAGCAAACACTTGCAGACCGGAAGGCTCCAAGCGGAAAATATTCGCTTGACGGGAGAAAGTTTAAACAGACTCCCAGCAAGGGTGTCTATATTGAAAACGGAAAGAAAATTATAAAGAAATAGAACAATGAACAGATTATTCACATTTATAGCAACAGCCCTCATTTTTTGTGCAGGAAATCAGACAAAAGTAAAAGCAGAAACTATGGACAAAGAGATAAAATTAGTACAGGATTGGGACAAAACCTTTCCTAAAAGCGAGAAGGTAAAACATGAGAAAGTGACATTCAAGACCCAATATGGTCTTACTCTTGCAGCCGACCTCTATATTCCAAAGAACGCTGAAGGAAAGTTGCCAGCCATTGCCGTGAGCGGTCCTTTCGGAGCCGTCAAGGAGCAATGTTCAGGTCTCTATGCACAGACCATGGCAGAGCGTGGATTCATCACCATCGCTTTCGACCCTTCGTTTACTGGTGAATCTTCGGGCGAACCTCGTCGTACGGCTTCTCCCGACATCAATACGGAAGACTTTCTGGCAGCTGTAGATTACCTCAGTATGCGAGATGATGTAGATGCAGGACGAATCGCCATTATCGGCATTTGCGGTTGGGGCGGAATCGCTCTGAATGCAGCAGCTCAGGACCCTCGCATCAAGGCTACTGCGACAATAACCATGTATGATATGAGTCGAGTAAACGGAAACGGGTACTTTGACGCAGATGACAGCGAAGAAAAGCGATATGCGGCACGAAAGGCATGGGCAGAAGCTCGCACAGCCGACCTCAAGAACGGAACATTTACTATGGCTGGCGGCGTGGTTGACCCATTACCGGAGAATGCACCGCAGTTTGTAAAAGACTATCATGCCTATTACCAAACACCACGTGGCTACCACAAGCGTTCGGGCAACTCGAACGACGGTTGGCGCACCACCGGCTGCCAGGCTTACGCCAACACCCGTTTCCTCTATTACATCAACGAAATCCGTTCGGCAGTACTCATCGTGCATGGAGAGAAAGCACATTCCCGCTACTTCGGAGAGAGTGCCTTCAGATATATGATGGATGGAAAAGCCGAAGGCTACGACTTCGAAAGAAAGCCCAACCCGGTTCCAGTCAACAAACAACTGCTCATTATCCCAGGAGCCTCTCATTGCGACCTATACGATGGTGGTGGGAAAGGAATGATTCCTTGGGACAACATCGAGGAGTTCCTGAAGAAGAATTTAAAAATATGATACAATGAAGATACGTTTTATAAATGCAGTTTGTATTCTCGCGTTAATACTCGCTTCTGCGTGTAAGAGCGCTAATGCTTCACAACTAAAAGATAAAGAAATGATGATAACGGAAAAGAAAAATATCGGTAGCAAACTGGCTCTTTACCCTATGCCCGTAACCGTGGTGGGAGCTGAAGTAAACGGTAAGGTAAACTGGCTGCTTGTGGCGCATATCGGTATTATCGGGCATGACCGCATTCTCGTCAGCATGAGCGACAAGCATTATACCAATCAGGGCATAATCGAGTCCAAAAAACTATCCGTCAATCTCGTTGACCAGAAGATGCTTTCCAAGGCAGACTATGTAGGAAGCGTGAGTGGCGCGTCGGTCGATAAGTCGGGCGTGTTCGACTTTCACTGGGGCAAGAACGGAAGTCCAGTAATCGACGCATCGCAGCTTGTGATGGAATGTAATGTGGTGGATATATACAAGTCGGACGGCTTCGACAACTTCATCTGCTCGATTGCCAACACTTACGCTGCACCCGAGGTACTCGACGACAACGGGAGACTCGACTATTCGCAACTGAAGCCAGTACTGTTCGAGTTTCCGACCTATTCCTACATCGCCACCGGTGAAATAATCGGGAAATGCCTGCAACTCGATAAGGAACCTTCCATGTGCGTCAAGGAGCCGATGACCGCTGACGGCATCGTGCGTCTGTCGAAAATCGAGGTTTACCCGCAGTACCTCGACGAATATATGAAATACGCGACCGAGGTGGGTGAAATCTCTTTGCGTACCGAGCCGGGGGTACTGACCATGTACGCTGTCAGCGAAAAGGAGAATCCCTGCAAGATAACCATATTGGAAACCTATGCGAGCCATGAGGCTTACGAAAAGCATATCGCCTCGGAGCATTTCCAGAAATACAAGCAGGGAACGCTGCACATGGTCAAGTCGCTGGTGCTATCCGATCAGACACCTCTCAATCCAGCTAACCGAATCAAGAACTTCATTCCATAAAGAATCATGAACAGAATCATTTCAAACTTCGTTTGCAATCACTGCCGCCTCGGCATAGCTCAAACAAGTTTGGCTCTAAACTCGGCTAAATCGTTTATTTTAATTACAGTATTCACCGTTTTAACATTCAATGTTATGGCACAACAGAAAATAGTACAGACAGCAGGGCGCACCCAGCTGGGTGAGTTTGCCCCGGAGTTCGCCCACCTCAACGACGACATCCTCTTCGGAGAAGTATGGAGCCGCAATGACCTGCTTTCATTGCGCGACCGCAGTTTGGTAACAATCACTTCGCTCATCAGCCAAGGAATCACCGACAGCTCGCTGAAATATCACTTGCAGTCGGCAAAGAATAACGGAATTACCCGCACGGAAGCGGCAGAGATTATTACTCACATCGCCTTCTACGCAGGTTGGCCAAAGGCATGGGCTGCCTTCAATCTGGCAAAGGAGGTATGGAACGAAGATGTGAAAGGAGAAGACGCCAAGGCTGCATTCCAGCGCGAGATGATATTCCCTATTGGCGAACCCAACACCGCTTACGCCAAATACTTCAAAGGCAACAGTTATCTGGCACAAATATCTGATAGTCAGATACCTTTCTTCAATGTTACCTTTGAGCCTGGTTGCCGTAACAACTGGCATACGCACCACGCCACAAAGGGCGGCGGACAAATGCTGGTAGGTGTAGCCGGACGTGGCTGGTATCAGGAGGAAGGAAAGCCTGTGCAGGAAATCCTCCCCGGCACAGTCATCCATATTTCTGCCAACGTGAAGCATTGGCACGGTGCAGCCAAAGACAGCTGGTTTGCCCACCTAGCCTTTGAAATACCTGGCGAGAACACATCCAACGAATGGCAGGAGGCTGTGAGCGATGAGGAATATAACAAGATAAAATAACAATAAGATTTATGACTTCACTTCAAGAAAGACTGTTCGCCATGCAGGATAAGCAGTATGCTGCTTTCCAGGCCAAACTGACACCGGGAGTGCCTATGGAAAGTTTCATAGGCATTCGTGTGCCTGTGCTCCGCAAGTTCGCAAAAGAATTTACAAAGAAGGCAGAATGCGAGGAATTCCTGCATCAGCTTCCTCACGAATACTACGATGAGAACATGCTTCACGGTCTCCTCATTTCCGAGGTGAAGGACTACGAGGAATGCATTCGTCTTACAGAGAAATTCCTGCCATTCGTGGACAACTGGGCGGTTTGCGACATCATGTCTCCGAAGGTATTTTCCAAACACAAGAAGGAACTGTTGGCGAAGATCAAGACTTGGAGCAAATCACCACACGTCTATACTTGTCGCTTTGGAATAGAGACACTTATGTCTCATTATCTGGATAAAGACTTCAAGGCAGAGTATCTTGAAATTCCTGCATCAGTAAGGAGCGAAGAGTATTACATAAAGATGATGGTAGCCTGGTTCTTCGCTACCGCCCTTGCCAAGCAATGGGACCAGGCGATTCCCTACATCGAGCAACACCGTCTTGCTCCCTGGACGCACAACAAGACCATCCAAAAGGCCATCGAGAGCTACAGAATCACGCCCGAGCAGAAGGAATATCTGCGGACATTGAAGATAAAATAATTATGACACAAGATACATCTACATATTACGTTTGGATAGGTGGCTCATGTGATTATGGTCATAAAGAGCGAGCTGGTGGTGCTGCCGTTGTGATTGAGCATAACAGCAACATCATCAGCCGTGATGTAATCAGCAACCTACACACCACTGAGTTCCGCATGATGCTTACCCTCATGGTGAAGGTAATGCAGGAAATACCGGAAGGTTCCGACATTTTCTTCCTGACCAACGCTGCCTATATTCAGAACTTTGACAAGACTCCAACGGCTAAATCAGCCAACCGAACGAGCAGCGAGAGCAAAGATGCAAGTTCGCTTGCAGTCTCTGCCGAGTCGCGAGGGAGGAAGGCGAGAGCCAACTCCGACTTGATCATTCAATGCATCGAGGAAAAGAAAAGGCACAACTCAGTCGGAGTCAAAATCGTGCAATGTCACAAGAGTCCACTGCTGATAGAGACCCGCGATAGGGCTACGGAAGCAATGGTTAAGACAAGGAAAGAGTTTCATCAGAAAAACAAATAAATGTTTAGGGCCGTTTTCCGGTCATTAAGGTCACGGTCATTTCCGGTCATTAAGGATTTCAACTTCTCTATTCTGGTAACACATTAGCGCTTTTTGATAACACATTTGTAACACACATGGATGATTTCTCAATACATCAAATTCATAACACACTGATTAACAGTTATTTACAAAAAGAGTACATAAAAGAGAAATAAGTGATAAAATATATTTAAAAACAAAAAAAGAACAACAGAGATAAATACCTATGAATAAGTAACTTACTGCCATTGTTCTCTCACTCTATTTTTGTACAAATAAGTTTCATTTTGCTCATTATAGTGATTCCGTTGGGGTTCGAACCCAAGACCCACAGCTTAGAAGGCTGTTATACGGAACACCAATAAAATATCTAAACAATAGCGACTTACGCTATAGGCGAATAATCATTTTGCGGCAATTTTGCGACATTTTACGCAAGCCTACTCCACAGAACATACAAATATACTTTACATTATCATTTCCTTTTCTGCTGATATTCCACAACTAAGAGCTGCTTCACATCTGCTAAATCCAACTCTAAATCACGATAGGTAGGATTAAAGGAACGCAATATAAGCTTTCCATTATTCATATCCAAGTCAATGATACGCTTCAATAGAATACCTTCTTTATGAACTATGATATATTCCTTTCCGTCTATATGAAGTCCATTGCTCTTTACCATGTAGTCAGGGCAGACTTTACATATAACGATGTCTCCATTCTGATAAGCTCTAGACGAGCCATCATCCATAGAATCACCGCTTACCTCGAATGCTACGTACTTTTCTTTATCTTCCTTTACAATAGGGATTGTTGGGAGCGATGATATATATACATCATCTGCATATCCGCTGAGATAACCTGCATAAGCCATCTGTGGAACAAGAGGAACAAAGCTGACGCTTGAATTGATATTCGATTTGATGTCATCGTTAAACATCTTTCCTTCTCCGGTCTTAAGCCAATTCAGATTTAGCTGAGGGTAAGCCAAAGAGATATTCTTCAAGAAAGTCTCGCTAGGCATATCCGGCAATCTGTTAATTGCACTGGTATAGCTCTTACACTTCCGCAAGAAGAATGTAGTACTAATTCCCATCTCCGTACAGAATGGCGCAATTCTGCTTTTGTAGTTGTTGAATTTTTCAATATTAGCCTCCGGCTGCAACATTTCACCAGCTCCATTAGCTAGCCAATCCATATTAAGATCTGGAAATTTAGAATTTACTCTATAAGATACCCTTGCCGTGAACACACCATTTTTCCCTATGATTGGAAAGTTAGAGGCCACATCGGCTTTGTCGCAAAATTCACGTTTGGTAATTCCTTTATATTTAAGATACTCACGCAGTCTAGTCTTTGCGTTTTCGTTTTCGCTTACCTTTATAGGTGAAGAGATGAACATTTCCCCCATTCCTGTCCTAATATAACTTGGATTTACCTGCGGAAATTTTCTCGTTATAGCTTGCAAGCTTTTGGAAGATACACGATTAGTTATACGGCTTACGAAGCCATGTCCTAAGCCTACGGTATCCTCGAATTTTTCATTTGAAGTGTAACCCAAAGCAGTGATTACAGCCTTCAGTCTTTCGTATGCACTATTCATAACCTAAAATTTAATACGCAGTAAGCGCATGTGTAACTTAATTTATGTAAACATTTAGAGTTTAAAGATAATAAAGGTTAATATAGTATATTTAAACACTAATTTATTTGCATATTTGCGATACTTTTCTTATCTTTGCACTCGTAAACATTAAATATGTTGCAAATATACATAAAAATATCGTAACTTGCAAGAAATTTAATATATTTTTTGCAATATTACATAAAAAGGTGAGACACACCATAAAAACTGTAGAAAGAATATGTCATTAAGCGAGATTAAGCAATTAGTATCTATCGCATTTCAAGCGGGACGGATGGATGCCCAATTCGAAATGGGCTTGCGTTCCGACAAGATACGCAGAAAGGATGCCGAATGCTATCTTGCATCAAAAGGATTCGAAAAACAGATGATTGACAAATGGGTCAAGAATAGGTTAATGAAAGAATATGTAGGTGATAGTAAAAACTCACCTAGATATTATTCTCTCAAAGAAATCAATGAACTTGTTGTTTCTTGTCAGATAAAGAAAATGATTATTTAAAATATACGACTATGGCAGAGAATAAGGCAGCGAAGCCTGTAGAAGGGCAGAGCGTAGAAATTAAGGATTATGAGTTTCGCCTCCTTGATGCAGATGAGATAGAAGTCCGTGTTGGTCAAGGTGGTAATCAGAAGTCACCGGACTGGTGTTCCTTGTTGCTTTACAAGGACGCAAGATGTGACATGAGACGATTAGATGAGAAGTTCGGCATCTATGGTTGGAAACGTAAACATGAGCTTATCGGTCAGAACCTCTTTTGTACGGTTTCCGTTTATAAAGAAGGCATCGGTTGGATAGATAAGCAAGATGTTGGTACGCCAAGTAACACTGAAGCCGTTAAAGGTCAAGCAAGTGATTCTTTCAAGCGTGCATGCTCTTGTTTAGGTATCGGTCGAGAATTGTATACTGCTCCCAAGAAGATATTCATCAACCTCAACCGAAACACCGAATATTCTCAAAGCGGAAAGTTGAAGACAATTTTCCATGTTGGATATGTAGGTTATACAAACAGATGTATTACCAAACTTATTATTCAAGATGAGAATAACATTGTGCGTTGGTATTGCGGCATGACAGAACAAGAAGTTCTTGAATGGATGAATGAGCAGAAAGAAGTATATGGTTACTCTGAACCAGCCCCAAAGAGCGAGGAAGAAAAAGACGAAAATCTTAATGAGCAAAAACAATATGCTTATCCACAATTGCAACAGGCTCAAATTTGGGAGGACGTAGATAGAGTTTGGAACGGATTCCCAGACCTTCAGAAGTCCGAAGAGTTTAAACGCAAATGTGCATTACGAAAGATGGAACTCGCACAGAGCAAGAAGGATTTAAAAGCTGTTTATGATGCTTATCCCGAATATCAAAAGAATGCAGAGTTCTTAGCTAAGTTGACACAATTTAAATCAAGATTAGTATGATACAATTGAATAACAGTGGAGTTCTTTATGAGGACTCCACACATCAATACTTTTATGATGGTCGTGAATTAAGTGGCATTACAGGTATGCTTCATCAGTATGTATTTCCCAATATGTACTCTAACGTAAGCGAAGAGGTATTGAAGAAAGCTGCCGAAAAAGGCACTATTATCCATGAGCAGGTAGAGTTGTTTGCTTCATTGGGTATTGAGCCAGCCTCAGAGAGTGTCAAGGATTTTGTCGCTTATATCAAGAAGAATGGATATGAGATTATAGGTAGCGAATATGTCCTTCGAATCGGAGAAGACCATGCAAGTGCAATCGACTTGGTAATGCACAAGGATGATGCACCGGACTATGAGGTTGAGATTTGGGATATTAAGGGTACTTATTCCGTTAATAAGGAGTATGTGCGTTGGCAGAACTCGATGTATAAGTTCGGTTTCGAAACATTGAATCCTCATCTGAAGGTTACACGTATATGTTGTATGTGGTTGCGTGATGACGAGAAGCGTGGAACAATCTGTAAACTCATCCCATTAGGCAAGCCAAGACCAGCGAGTGATGTTAAAGAATTGTTCCGATGCGAGAAAGAAGGTCGTTTGTATAATGATGATACAAAAACACCTTATTACATTATAGATAACGAAATCGCACTCATGGACGTTCAAGAGCGCATTGCTAAATTGCAAGAACAGGAAAAGGAGTTGAAGGCAGCTATCTTTGATGGTATGTCAAATGACAACCTAACGTCTTATAAAACTTCAATTTACACTTATTCATTGAAGTCTGCTTCTGAGAGGGTTACGTTAGACACGAAGGCTTTTGATGCGGATGACGAAGAAGCTTACAACCATCTATTGAAAAAGTATAAAAAGGTAACTAAGGTAAAGCCTAGTTTGACCTTGAAAAGAGTTGGATAATTTATTGTTTTATTAAATATTTTAAGTTATGTCTAATAGTTATAAAGGTAAGATTGTTGCTATCGAAGGCATTCAATCTATTCAGAGACAAGGTAAAGAACCATTTGAAAAGAGACGTTTGATGCTTGATGCAACACGTTTCGATGGTTTGACAGGTGAACGTGGCTACGAAAAGCGCATCATCTTTGAATTCAGTGGTAAGAATGTACATGTACCGGATGGTTTTAATGTCGGGGATATTGCTGAAGTATTCTTTGACGTTGAATCATATCAAGGAACAAAGAAGGATGGCACAACAGACTGGTTTACATCTGTTCGTGGCTACAAGATGCAAAAGATTGAAGCACAGAACAATGCGCCACAAGGTGGCATGCAAGCTGCTGCTAATAATCCTTTTCCACCACAAGCTCCAGCCGCAGGTTCAGCACCAATTCCACCAGCGCAGCCGAGTGGTACTAACACATCTGATGCGCCATTTTAAACTTATTATGGTGGAGAATTAATTTTCTCCACCTTTCATTAAAAAAAGATGGTATATAATATGTTGAATCCGGTCGAGCTTGAAAAGTTCGAGGAACGAACCAAGGCTATGATAACCAAAGCCAAGAAACTACAAAGTGATTATTATAATGAGAAGTTCTTTGTTGTTGACCTTAAAGAGAGACAACAATCTAGGACAATCCAGCAGAATGCTTATCTGTGGGTAACAATCACTTACGTAGCTATTGAAGAAGGATATACTAAGGACTATATCGAACAAGAGTTCAAACGTGTAAACAAGGATATTTTTCTTAGGGAGCGTGAGAATAAACAAGGCAAGACCTTCCAATATTGGAGGCACATACCAGACCTTGACAAAGAAGAAATGTCTTTATGTATAGACCGATGGCTTCATCATTGCTCAATGGAAAGAGGATTATACATACCGACTCCACAAGACCATGCTTATATGGTATGGCAGACGCAGGTGGAGAGGCAAGCAGAATTAAATAAAGAGTTTTTATAGGATGCTTGGTGTCGTAGCTCAGTTGGATAGAGCAAATGTTTCCTAAACATTAGGTCGTGAGTTCAAGCCTCACCGATACCACATTCTCTAACATAAAAAGAAAGAATATGAAATCATTAACAGGAAAGTATTTTATCGTAGGTGTTCGTTATGAGAAAACTCTAGAAGACGGAACGAACGCTAAAACTACAGAGCAATATGTTGTAGATGCCTTGTCATGGTCAGAATGCGAGGCTAAGACTACAGAAGAAATGGCGGTATACACAAATGGTGATATGGAGATTGTCACTATGAAGAAAGCTGGTTTCTCTGAGTTGTTCCTTTCAGAGGTAGATAGTGAGGATAAATACTACGATTGCAGTATTAACATGATTACTATTGACGAAAAATCTGGCAAGGAGAGGAAGACCAAGGTTCGTTATCTTGTGCAGGGTGATACCATTGAGAAGGCTCGTAAGAATGTAGATGAGATTATGGGTAAGACTATGATTGATTACAATATTACAAGCCTTAAGGAAACATCAATCATGGATGTATTCTTGCATATGGGTAAACCAAAGGAGTAAGGCTTTTCATTTTTCTTATTATTTAATTAGTTTGAAATCCCCCTATGGGGTGGTGCTGCTTAGTTCAATGGTAGAACGTCCGCCCAAATCGGAAAAAGGTTGTGGGTTCGACCCCCACAGCAGCAACTATGACTTTTGGTTTGATAAAGGATAAAGATTATGGGATATTATGATAGATTCAACAAAGGTGGAAAGAAGCCTAAACACCAAAGGAGCGAGAAGCAAAAGTGGGTTGACAAGCTAGATAGGCTTATGTCGGTTTATATCCGCATGAGAGACTCTAGAGAGTTTCACTATAAGTACTTCAGATGTATCAGTTGTGGACGAATATTGCCAATCGACCAAGCCGACAATGGGCATTATTGCGGACGAACTCATATGAGCTTGCGCTTTGATACACGTAATCAAAATGCGGAATGCAAACGATGCAACAGATTCTCTTCTGACCATCTTATCGGTTATAGAAAGAATTTAGTAATGAAGCTTGGAAGATTGGCTTATTTGCAAAAGCATCCTCACGTTCCTTTAGATATGGAAGAAGTAAAGCGGCTCGGAGAACAACAAGTCGATTTACTGGAAGTAATGAAGCATCAAGCAAAGAATTGGTCGGTGTTTGAATTACAGGAACTCTATAAATACTATGCGGCTCTAATTCTGAAAATGAATGAAGAAAAAGACAATTAATAAGGTTTAAATAATGTTATAGTCACAGTTATAGACACTAATTTATTTGCATTATTAAATTATTCTTCGTACCTTTGCAATCGTCTTGGTGAGACACACCATAAAAACTGTAAGGTCATTTTTCTATTGGCTTTTGTTATGCATAAGACTTGTGCATTCCTATATAGTAACAAAAGTGATTTCATATTATTTGTGAAATGAAGTTTAAATTAAGACCATATCAAGAAGAAGCAAGCAAGAAGGCAGTTGAGTTTTTCTTGGATGAAAAGAAAAATTGGAACGCTCTGGAAGTGCTCCCTACTGCATCGGGCAAATCATTGATTTTGGCAGATATAGCTGCTAGGCTCAAGGATAAAGTGCTTGTGTTCTCTCCTACTAAGGAAATTTTGGAACAAAACTACAAGAAGTATTGTTCTTATGGATTTGATAATGCCAGCATCTATTCCGCTAGCTTTAAATCAAAAGAAATCAGCGATGTTACTTTTGCTACAATTGGTAGCGTGAAAGGACATCCCGAATTGTTTACTGACTTCAAATACATATTGATTGATGAGGTTCATTTAGTGAAACCTGAATCCGGCATGTATAAGGAGTTTCTTGATAAATTAAAGAGCAAGGTCATAGGTTTAACCGCAACACCTTTCCGTCTGTATTCCTATCAGAACTATGGTAGCATACTGAAGTTTCTGACAAGAAGTAGAGACAAGATTTTCAAGGAGCTTATTTACTATGTTCAAGTTGAGGATATGGCAAAGAACGGATATATCTGTCTTCCGAACTATTACACATGCCCACCACCACAATGGAACGAAGGAAACTTGCAGCTCAATTCAACTTGCCGTGATTACACTGATCAAAGTGTCAAGCAAGAATATGAACGTGTAGATTTGTACGGATGGCTAGTTAGTGTTGTTAAAAGATTGCTTAATCCTAAACGAGGTGGACAGCGTAAAGGTATCTTGGTTTTTACGAAGTTCGTTAAAGAAGCTCAGATGCTGACCTATTCCATACCTAATTGCGAAATGGTCTGCGGAGAGACACCACCTAAAGAGCGTGAGGCTATCATCGAGCGATTCCGCAATGGGCAGACTAAGGTATTGGTAAATAGCCAAATCTTGGTCGTAGGCTTTGATTATCCGGAGTTAGATACTGTAGTGTATGCAAAGCCAACACGTTCATTAGCGCAATATTATCAAGTCGTAGGAAGACTTCTTAGACTATCAAAAGGGAAACAACCTTGGTTTGTTGACCTCTGTGGTACTTATGAGAGGTTCGGAAAAGTTGAAGACTTGAAATTGCTAGACCAAAACGGCAAAGGAAAGTGGGTAATAATGAGTGGAAATAAACAATTAACAAATGCATTTTTTTAAGATATGGTAGTAAAATTAGACGAAAAAGCATGTAGCTTGGATGCAGATGAATTGGTCGCTTTCGTCCGTCTGTCATTTAATGCTGACAAAGACGGATATGTATATGGGAGCAACAAGGAATTATCGAATAAGATAGGTATGTCGGTAGCAAAGACAAAAAAAGCTATTGATGGGCTATTTGAGAAACAAATGTTATCTATCGGAAACGGAAAAGTCTTTATTTGGAAGCATGAAGACAACATAGAATTTGCTGAAGGCGAAGAATCTAAACCACACAAGAATGAACCTGAACGAATAGCATTGAATAACGTCCCTAGTGTACAACAAGTGGATGATAAAGCAAAAAAGGTTTGCGAATATTTCAATAAGGTTATCGCTGGAAGAGGAATGCCTCTAGTTCATGCCCTGACATCGAAGAGAAAGTCAATGATTAATTCACGGCTTAAAGAATATGGGAGTGAGCAGATGAAGTTGATGATTGACAAGGCGGCAGCATCTTCATTCCTTAATGGTAGTAATGGATGGATGGCGAGTTTTGATTGGATTATGAGACCAAATAATTTTGTTAAAGTATTGGAAGGAAATTATGATGATAGAAAGCAAGGGACTAATAAAGACGCAGAGCAAGGCTATTACCAAGAATCAGCCGACCTCGTGCAGCGTCTCAATCAACAGAGAAAAGCAACGAATATTCAATGAGTACGGAACATTCGATAACGTTCTAATGTCTTTCTCTCCATCAAGCCAAGTAGGTAGTAAGATGCCAATCGGGAAAGCTTTTAAAAGCAACGCACCAACACTTACCTATCTTGACTTGTGTTATGGAGAAGGAAGTGCAATAACATGGCTTGTAGCATGGGTTTCTGATGTCTATGGTATTTGTGGCTTTGTAAATAATGAGGCTACTGAAAATATCAAGATAATGACTGCAAATGCTATAAAGGATGAGTATTATTTCCTTAATCTGAACGAGCTGATTACTTTCTTCAAGATGTTTATTGCCGGAAAGTTTGAGAAATTCTACAAGAAGCCAAATCCGCAAGTTATAACAAAGAGCTTGAATACTTTCTGTTCCCATCGTATAGATGCCATAAAAGCAGTAGAGGCAAATATACAGAAAGAGAAAGAGGCTAAAGAAGATGAGGCTATCAAGCAAAATGCCATCACTTATGAAGAATGGGCGGCAAGAAAAAAAGCTAAGGGCGAGGAAGTTAATATAGAACTTATCGAAGACGAGAAAGGCAACAAGATTTTTCGGGTAAAAGCTCCTAAAGCTGATATTAGATTAGACTCAGCTTATATGATAGTCAAGAATACAACAAATGCAGATTTTAAGGCTATATGCAAGCTAAGAGAATGTTTCGTTAAGAAATATGGTATAGACCCATACGACTTGATTAGAAGTTTAGGGAATAAAAAACTTAGAGAATATGAAGAAAGAAGAAATTGTCAAGGCAATCATTAAGAACCTTAGAGATGTAAATGGCAAAAAGTTCCGCAAGGATGATGTTCAAGCCATTGTGAATTATTTCATAGACCTCACAAAGCAATCGTTGCGCAACAGAGACCGTGTTATGATACGCAGCTTTGGAACATTTGTGGTACGACATAAAAATCCCAAGCAAATTAATTGCGTGCGAACAGGAGAGAAAACGATGACAAGGGAGAAAGACCATGTGGCTTTCATTCCTTCTAATGATTTTGACTTAGATTCAATAGTATAAAATGGAGATAGCAGAAATAGAACAGATTATAGAGGCTTGCAACTTTGATGTTGCTAGCCAGACCCAAAGAGCAGAAACATTCAACGTAATTGACGCTATTGTAGAAATGCGCAAATACGAAGGTCGTTTCAACGCCAAACGTTGGGAATATGAAAATGTTAATGGACGTGGTACGATAGAAATATATTCTAAACTCGTTGCCGGAACTCTAGAGGACAAATTAGCAGAGTTTGCTATTATATTATTCTCAATGGCCAATAAGTACAAGATGAATGTCAAATCATTGAGGCTAGACCCAGATTCAATGAGAGACCGTTCCTTTGAAGACTTGATGATGTCTATGCTGAAGATTGAAATGACACATTACCGAGTGTTCAAGAAGATAATAATCTTGATTGGCATGCTTTGCGGATATTGCATGATGAATGGTATTGATTTGTTGTGGTTCGTTAACAAAAGACTTTTGATAAACATTAAATAGGCTAAAATATGAAGAAGTTAAAGTTAGTTTTTACAAGTACGGATTTCGCATCTTATACGAAGAGTACTATGGGTATGTTATGCAAGGTTCTTTTACGAATTCCTTACCTTGTACTTGTAGGCATAGTTAGTACAACATGCTGGCTTGCTAAGTGTATTGTAAGGTTTTGTAAGGAGAATACAAAGGCTGCAGTAATAATAGGCTTTGCTATCTGCTTTATGGTTATGTTTGTTGAGTTTATCTATTTTAAAATTCAACTAGCAAAGAGTTCGTATCAGACAAGTGAACTTATAAAGCGGAACTATGAGCTGGAGCAGACCGACAGATACGATATAGGCTTCCATGATGCAATGGCAAAGAACAGAGAAATGCTTACACAAAATATTGAACCATGACAAACGAATTCAATGATGCGTTTACGAGAGCACAAGCTTTGCAGAGAAGGTTTGACCCAAATTACATGAACTCCTTTTCGATAGTAATTAAATATGATAGCTATTACGAGGAATACATGGAGATTGAATTGAGAACAGATAATGATAAGTTCTTTATTTCTACATTGACATGCGTTTACGAAGAGGATTATACTCTAAGATTAGACGAATTAGAAAAAACAATAGATAAATTATTAACAGATGAAGACAATGAATAAAAAAGTTATTTTTGTAAGCCTGTTGGATATTATAAGTATTCCATCGGGTAACGAGCATCCTGTAGATATTACGGATTTTCAGCTAAAGCACGATTTCTTTAGAGCGTTGCAAGCAGATAATAATATAGTCCGTGTCAACATCTTAGGATATGACAAGAACCAAGTAATGTATTCAAGCGATATAACATTCAAGAAAATGGTATCGGTTATTTCATACGAAATTGCTATGTATACAGTTAATGCGGTAGTTCCATATTGCTCTACTGATAATATTGATGATACTTTTGTTGATGCTGCAAAAAGCACCGAGAGTATAGAGTTTCTCAAAGACAAATCTAATTGGCTGATTATTGGGAACGATGATCTGGCTGATAAATTTGGGGTTGACAATATAACAATGGAGGATTTCGTCAATGGAGAACTTGGAGAATATTCTGAAGGAGCTAAGACAGCAGAAAAGAGATAAACATATTAAACCGGAAATCTTGACCTTAGCAACCATAAAGAATAGGTACGGAAAAGACCCGTTACCTGAGTTGCGTAATTTATGGGCAAAAGGACTGGTTAAGAATTGTAGAACTTTAAATGATTTAGGCTTTATATACAATGGATAAGGAGTTAATAAAGAAGTTAGTAGCACAAGGCAAGGCTTATGTACTTGACTTGAGAGGTGGTCGTGTTCCTTATAAGGAAGGTAATGCTGCGGCAGTTGATTTTTACTGTCCACAAGATGTGGTATTGAATATGCCTTGGGTGAAAATGGGAAGAGGTCACATAAATCTGCATTTAGGCGTGGAACTTCCTAAAGATGTTGGCTTGGATATTCGTTCACGTTCCGGCTTTACTGACAAAGGTATGCAAGTTGATGTGGCCTTTATTGGCAAGAACGAAACACAAGTTGGTTACATGACTAATGTTAGAGCGGATATTGATATTTGCCTAGGTCTGGTCGATGAAGATTATAGGGACAATATTGGTGCGCTTTATAGAGTTAATTCCGACCGTTATATGCCGACAAAGGATAGCAAATTTAAACTAGATTCAGATTACGAATATTATGTTTTCGTAGTCAAGAAAGGCACTCGTGTTTGCCAGGGCGCATTCCGCAAGGTAGAAAATCCAGATTGCATACTTGGAGAGTTGAATATGGAAAATAATCGTGGAGGAGGATACGGACATGGTGGAACAAAATAACAATGGGTGTTGCGAATATGCTAACAAGTATATCTTTGTGATAAGACGTTTGGCAGACATGATTGAATGCAAGGATAATGCCGTTTTCGTATCATCTCTAAGGGAGGACTTCGGAAAGCTCGGATTATTTTCAAGCGCAGCCAATTTCCTTCGTCTTATGTATGAGATACGAGCATCTTCTGAAGACAAAGAAACCTTACGAAGCCATATCAGTGTAATGGCGATGGAAGCCTTGCTTACGCTCTCTTGGTATATTGTTTCAGATTATAACGACATCATCGAGTCGCAAATCGAATTGTTCAAAACCAAAAATAAGCGGTATGGAAACGCATTTTCTGAATGTTTTGCTAAAGATGGTTATCCGTATGCCTTCGGTCATTTGCAAGAGAAGATTAATCGTATTTGCTCTTTGCTGACTTTGAACGAGGATGCTAAAGAAGAGCCTGTCCTAGACAGCTATAAAGATTTATTGGGGTATTGTATTTTAACGCTTATCGAAATAAAATGAGATACCGAATAACAAGAATAGAAAAAGTTATCAATGGGCAGAGTTCGTACGAGCACTGCTCGTTGATAGTTTCTAACATAGAAAAGTTTAGGAAACAAATAGATGCAGACGAGGTTAACTTCGTCTATGAAATGTTGGATTAAAAATAGAAAAGAATGAAAGAACCAGACATTGAAATGAATCTAAAGAAAATCATGGAACGCATAAAATGGATTAGAGAAACTAAGGCCATCTTATCCAAGGAAGAAATAAGTCTTTCCATTCCATTGATGCAAGACTTATCGCAAGTAGGCAATATTTACGATAAGTTTATGAGCTATCATGCCGGACGAAATTCCACAATGGTACGCAAGCAATTTATCTTTGTTATTCTTTATCTTTATTCTCCTAGTGCCCTTGGCGGTTCTAAGATGAGAAGAGGGTTAAGAGAAAAAATCGCTAAGGTTTTGGGGTGTACATGTTCTAATGTAAGCCATGATTACAAAAACATCAGTTTCTATTATGTTACTTACCGAAGTTTCCGTAATGACGTGAATGAAATATTGGATAAGCTATTAATAGATTTGGGTTTAAAAGAGATAGGGGAAGAATAACTTCCCCTATCTCTTTTAAAGCAATCGCAACTCTTGTTTAATACCAAGCTTTTTTGACTCTTTATTAAAGAATTCTACTTTACGTTTTACTTTATCTTTAAACTTCTCGAACAATGCAATTAAAGCCTCTTGCTCGGTATCAAAAAGCTCTTCTTCTCTAATTGTATGCTGTTTAGTTCGTTCACGATAGTCGGGCTTATATTTGTAATCTATCCACCAGCCAGAAGGGTTAAGCTCATTTCCCTCGAACCAAGATACGTTGCAGCATCCCTTTACTATACAGCGTTGTGGGGCTTCAAACCATTCATCAATATACCAAGCAATATCACCATTCCTATATTTTGGAATGGGTCTTTCCTCTTTATTTGTATATTTATATTCTCCCATATTGTTAATGTTTTACAATTTCCAAATACTTCAACTTTGCGAATCGGTATGAATTGTATATTTTTACATACGTACATACTCTTGGAGTAAAGGTAGAAATACAACCATCAAAGTTATCAAATCCTAAGATGATATATTTCTTATCAAGATACCCTGCCACATATGCGCCAATATCCTTGCCTTTAAAAAGAACTCGCTCACCTATATGAGCCTTACAAAATTCCTCGTTTGTCATACGCCATCACTATTTCAGTTCATCAAAATCAAGCCACTCAATCTTATCGTAACACTCGTACAGAACTTCTATACGCTGTGTTCCGTCTCCTCTAGTGACAAGCCATACGTCATCACTCATCGCTCCATAGTGAAGAGCAGTAGGATTTACGCCACCTCCACTATATCGGAACATCACCCACTTTCTTAAAGGAGGCTTATCTTCTTTTAGGTCGTGCCATAATGATGCCGCATTCACATAAGGAACGTTTTCCGTATCACAATCGGTAACACCAACCTTTTCTGTACTGAACGTTACCCCGTTCAGCTCATTGTAATCTACCTCATCTTCATTGCTACAGATATTGAGATAAATCTTCTTAGGTAAATTCTTTATTTTCATTTTACTTAAACTTAAATAATCATTCCACTTTCGAGTATTTCTCTTATAGCTCTACCGCTGTGTCGTACACGTTTTCCACCGCCAATCAAATCTGTATCTAAATAGTCATCTATTTGACTCCAAATAAGAGACCCAGGAACACATAATTCAACTTTTTTCTGTTTCATACGCTACTTAAATTTAATGATAAAAAACTCTGTATCAAGCCACTTGTCGGGACATAGACCTTTTTTAGGCTTCCCGATGGTGATACTCTCACAATTTCCTTCTCAATTCGTGGACTATCCTTGCGGTAGCCGTTGATGAAGAGAACGTGGGTATATTGTTTTGCGATAAAATGGTTACAACGTATCATCAGTTTTAGATAATCAATATCTCCGCTTATCTTTTTATCCATTAAATACTTCGTAGGATTTTTTGCAAAAACATCATAAAGTCGAACTGTCCAGTAACCTTTAATCGTCCGATATTCTTCCTTCTTTTCGCCAGCCACAATCATATCGAACCACTGCTTGCTGACTGTGAGGGTCAATACTTTCTCATTCATCCTTCCACCTCCTCCCAGTCTGTTGCGAGAATATCTTCGCAAGTGAAATAACTCCAACAACTTGGAAAAATATGAATGAAACCTTCCGAAGAATGTGTTGTTGCTTTATAGAAAATGTTGATATTTTTATTTTTATCTATCCATAGTTTGTCAACTATACCCCAGCCGATTCTTCTCACTTTCTTCCCTTCCTTCATTCTTCTCAGAGCCTCCGAGAAGTCAAATGTTTCCTTGCTCATAATGATTTTGCTTTAAAGTTGTAAATTGGCTTAATGACATCAATGACATCAACCGTAGGTTTGATTAACTCAACAATCTCTTCGGTTGGCTTGTATGCCATAGGTGCTTCGTCAATGGTTTCTTCACAAACTGATGTGGAATAAATACCATTCATTTCATTCTTGTAAGAATCCATAGATAACTCTTTCTTTGCCTGTGTACGAGACATTAATCTACCTGCGCCATGAGGGGCAGAGCATAGCCAATCTTTGTTACCTTTTCCCTTGCAGATAAGAGAACCATCACGCATATTCATTGGGATAATGACTACCTCATCCTTTTTTGCACTGATAGCTCCCTTTCGCAATATACCCTTGTCTGTATCTATATAGTTGTGAATGGTTGTAAAAGAATACTTATCTGAATTAGCATCAATATCTACACCTAAAGCATTTACAAGTCTGTTGGCGATAATCATTCTGTTTCGTTCAGCATATTTTTGAACTATGCGCATATCATTGAGGTAGTCATTGAGCAAATCACCTTCCAAGTAAGAAAGTTCCTTGCTTATATTTTTAGTACCTAATGACTTAATAACACTCTGTATCTCATTTTCTCTGCCTTCGCTTTTTAGCTTGGCAATAACCTCAGACTTATCAGCTATTTTCTTACGGCAATACTCGTAGGCAAGTTTTTGGTAATAGTTGCATACCCTAACACCAAGGTTTCTACTTCCTGTATGTATCACAAGAAACTTCTCTCCTTCTTCATTTGCATCTAACTCAATAAAGTGATTGCCACCGCCAAGACTTCCAACAGAACGATATACTATTTCCATGCTGTCAAGACAATCCCAAGCACGGAATTTGCCAAACATACAACCATCAACCAATCCGTTTATGCAGGCTGATACTTCTCCCTCGTTGACATTAAAACCAGACGGAATCAACTTATTGACTGCTTCATCAAATTTCTGCAAGTCAATATCAACTTTACCAAGTCTTACGACTTTCATGCCGCAGCCTATATCTACTCCAACAGTGTTAGGAACTACTCTGTTATCAAGCTCTATTACCGTGCCAATAGTGCATCCTTTACCTGCATGGCAATCTGGCATTATTCTTATTTTACAACTATTGTAAGCCTCGCTATTAGATAGGGTTTCTATCTGTTTGATAGCTTCATCTTCTATTGTCTTTGCGAAAATCTTTGTAAACTCATTCATATCTCATTTCTTTTTATTTGTTAAACTTATCGCCTTGGTGATGCGGTGGTCTTTTTTACCAACAAAACCATAGCATATTTTGTACTCAAAATCTCTTAATCTTCTGTACCAATAATCACTTGCCGTACTTAGATGACGAGCTTGCTTCATTATCTTCTTAGCTAATCTAATCTTCATACACCAACTAACTTTCCAATCAAACGATGTTCGTGCTTATCGAAAGTAATTCCATACTTGAACATTTCTTCAAAAAGCATAAGACGCTCCTCGTTGGTAGCCAACCGAGTAGATTTCTTTTTATCCTCGGTCATTGTGAAATGAGAGCCTACCATTAAATTCTTATATTCCTTATGGAGATAAAGATAACAGAACAGATTATGATATTCTGGTTTCCAACACTTACATAACACAATCCAATTATTATTTATCACAACTATATTGCCTTCAGCAACAATATCTTCAAACATATTATTTTCCATACGCTACTTCTTTTTACGACAAGGGCAACTCTCAGCGTGGATAACGCAAACACCATGTTTCGTGTCCACAACCAGATAATCGTGTCCTTCCTCAGTGAATACTGACATACCAATCTTCTTTGCTGGTTTATTGATATTAGCCAATGAGCAAATGCCCTCACATATCAATGCACCAACAATCAGACACAAGACCAACCAAACGGCTGACTTAATTAAGTTTAAAATCTTATTCTTCATACGCTACTATTTCTTTCCGTAATACTTCTCTGATAAGCCGTTGAATCGCTCATAGTTCGGCAACTTGGGAGAGATTTCAAACTTCATCGTTGTAACATCATATCCTCTATCAGTCATTTCTTTGACAAACTCTTTGGTGAAGACCTTATCGAAAAGATAATGAGCATCTGTTTGAGTCATAAACCCTAGAGGATGATAAGCACCAATGCAGTTCTCTTTCTTATCCCAATATGCCGTTAGCTTATCTTTCTTTAAAAGTCTCATATCTTAATTAATTTCCTCCTCAATCGTTTTGAGATAGTAAATTGTATTATTGATACCTGTAAGTTCCTTACAAGGCCTTTGGTAAGTCTCAGAGATTTGTTCCAAATCCTTGATAAATTGTTGTAGCTTAATTTTATCCTCCCAATCGAGAACTACTACATTTCTTGTTTCTTTTTTCATACGCTAAAAAGGTATTTGTTTATTACTACTGCGAACATGCATATGTTTTCTTCTCCAAGCTAAATTATTTTCTACTTTAATATGCCCGTCTGGGAATTGATGTACTCTATCCCAATAAGCAAACATAGAGAATATACTTTTTATACGCTTCATACGCTACTTCTTTTTATCGAATTTATTGCCAACTCTTTCTATCTTACCAATTTCCAGAACATGTGGAAGCAAATAAAGAGGTTCATTCTCGCCGGCTGCCATAAAAGCATAGTCCTCTTCTGACCAAAGCACTTCGGCTGTAGGCTTATACCCTACGAAATGTATTAGGTCGTGCTCCCAAACCTCATTGCCTTCACAATCTCTCAGCCCTGTGAACTGACAGACAGTAGTAGGGTCAATTTCATGAAGCGTTGCACCGTCTGATGCTACGATACCTATAGTAGTTTTGCTAAGTGCAGGAATCTTCATTACAACAAAGCTTCCGATTATCCATTCTCCGTTGTCAAGACGTTTTGCCTTATACTTAATATTTTCTATTTTCATAATAATTCTTCTTTTTCAAATTCACTTTTTGGAACACGATAACAAACTTCTGCACCATAGGAACGTTCTATACCTTTTAAGGGCATTTCCTTTTCTAAAATATCATGTACCTTCGTGCCTTTTCTAACACTAATAGCTATATAATCATAGCTATCATTTAACATCAATGGCGAGTTATTTGTCATATACACCTTGCCATTCTTGGAAAGATTGCTATGATTGTTTGCAGGCTGATAGTACAATCCACTAGCCTTATGTTTGATTCTGTAAGGTTTTGTCATAACTTACTTCTCCTTTAAACGTTCTATTAATTTATCTGCGATTTTGATGGCAGAATTAACAACACTGTCATACGTAGAGTTAGGACGTTGTACAAGACCTGCTGCAACATCTTTTGCTATCTCATATCTTCTCTGCTTCCAAATGGTTTCTTCGTTATCATTATTCTGGGTAAAGCTTGAACAAAGTATTACATCCTCCTCATTTTGTTTGGGTCTTTTGCTACAAAAAAAATATTTGGAGCAGTAACTACATAATCCTTTCATCCCTCACCTCCTTTCCAATCATCAGTCGTTCCTAGTAGATGTGCTGTCTCTTCGTTGTAAGGGATACAATACATCCATAAATCTCCTACACATAAATACTTACCACTCTGCGTGTAATCAATTTCTTTTCGTGTAAGACGAGCAAAGAAATCAGCTTCCCAAGTATCATCCTTAGAATTTCGACAAAGCACCTTATCGAATGGTTTTAGTTTAACCTTTGGCTTCACGTCAACAATCATTTTCTTCTCAATATCCCAAGTCTTGCCCTTCTTTGCTAGAATGGCATTAAAGAGTTGCCGTTTCTCTTCTTCTGTGGCAAGGCGAATTTCCATGATATTCTCTTTGAATATTTTATATTCACCACTAATATCTAATTCATGTGTTGTAGTGTCTAATGAAACATAGTCATATAAGTCACCATTATTTTTAAAGCAATTAAAGATTTCGATAAAAGCTGTACCCTTACATTTCACAAACAAAACATCCCCGTCCTTGAATTCAGGCTGAGGTTTCTCTACTACCAAAGTTTCAAGATTGAGCTTGCCACCCAAACGCTTCTCTATGGTGTTAATGTAGGTCTGAGCAGTATCTTTATCTTCAAGGGAATATCTTTCAGTTGTACAAAGGAAGGCTTCATTATACTTAATATTATTTTCATCTTCACTATTAAGGTAATGCTTACTATAGAAATTGGTATAGGTATCATCGTACCATTTATCAAAGATAACCTCTGTGCCGCCATCATTACTTACCAGTACATCGCCTTTCTTCCAAGCAAACTTAGACCAGTCACGCATTTCTTTTGATGGAAAAACTACACATTCTCCATCATCATACAATTTGCCATTTTTATCAAGATGCCCTTCTCCACCATTCATAAAACCAAATTTTGAATTATAGAAGGATATTTTGAAACTTTTATCATCCACTTCTTCTAACTTGCATTTACCACAAGCGGAAGAATATAACTTCGTTCCTTGCGGCTTATCCTTTAGAATTTCCACAATATTAATCTCAGTTTCCATAACTAAACCAATTTTTGCGTTGAACAATACTGGTAGTAACTCATACCACCAACGTTTTTTGATATTTTGGGCAGCTCACCATCATAAGGAGTGACTTTCAAGCCATCAATGAAATCTGCATTCTCGGTATATACCTCAGTATTATGCTCATTCATAAATACTTTCTGCGCTGATGTAGAATGACTTTTAGCTCTCAGCTTACCTAGAGAACGCCAAACCTGCTTGCGATGGATAAACAATCCATGCAAAGGAATTGTCTTTACTTCTACTTTTGCTTCCATAACCTTAACCATTTAAAGATGATAATAACTATTTGATACCCTTGCGCCCAAATCGAAGCATCCCACGGCATCCGGTTTTAAGAAGCGTTTCTCTAACTTCTCCAAAGCCACTTTATACTTCTGCTCCATGTGCTTGCAATGAAGTCTCTGAGCTAATTTAAGTTGCTCGACAACACCCTTGCGAGCAACTCTATATTGTTTGTCGGACATCATAGCCTTATTCGTTCACATAGTTGATTACTTGCTCTTGACCTTGCTCATGCAAGTTATCGAAAGCGTCTTCTATAACTTTAGCTACTTGGTCGCCATTAAGGTTATCCAGTATTTCTCCAGCTACTTCAACCATCTTGTTTATAGGTAAGGAACTGAACTTTTCTACTAAAAAGTTCTTCTGCTCGTTGATGGTCATATCATCGAACAAGTCCGACAAATCTACTTCAACTTTATATTCTGCCATAATTTGAAATTTTAAAAGTAATTAGTTGTACCACACATCATTTGGCATAAGAGCCAATGTCCATCCATACTCTAGTTCATACCTTAATATTTCAAGGGCGTGACTCGTTACAGATGAAAGACCTACAAAGTTATTTTCGTACTCCATATCCAAACCATTTAGTTACCATACTTGTAATGCAAATAATTAGCCTCTGAGCCGAAATAAAGCTCGGTATCGCTCATATTTGCCTCCGTCAAGTCATTCTCTACATCTTTATAAGAAGGCACGCAATCCTTAACTCTTTGGCAGAACAAAGGATATTTTGAAGAAACGTCTTCTCCGTCTTCATTATAGATATTAATCTTATCTACATTGTAATATGGATAAGAAGAAATATTTCCATATGAATGGATAACCTTTCTACTCTTAACGGACACCACGATTTCAGCAGATTTGTTAATAGCATCAAACTCGCAAGTAAAATCATCAAGTTGCGCCTCAAAAGCCGCATCATTAAACTTTTCAGATAAGTTTTCAAAAAACTTTTTCACTTTCTTCTTACAGTTTTTATGGTGTGTCTCACCATTTTTAATTAGTAACCTTTATTTCTTAATTACGATGCAAAGATACAAAGAATATTCGAAATATGCAAGTTATTTAATGTATTTCTTATAGCTTTTAACACTCTATAATAATACAAACAAATAATTTGCTGACGTTAACACAAAAATCCCCACCACTACATTATTATATATAGTGATGGGGTAAACACCAAATGGTATTTTGCCTTTGGGCTATTTTTCTTCCTTATCTACAATTTCAACGAAATCTCCAATGCCCAAACGAGCATTGTTGATGCAAGACGCAATCCAACCCATCAAGTAGGCTGAGGGCTCGCCGCCGTGTTCCAAGTCAGTATATTCCTCGATGGCATCGCAGACGTGAGAAGCTTCATGGCAGCAATAGTTCATCGACATAACCTTCTGACACGGAAACGAGACAAGAACGCCGCGCCTTCTGTCGCTCTTCCTGACAGCATCGGAATACGTAACGCCGCCGTAATCACTATCGGGAGCATTGCACTTGTCAAAACATGAATCTATCAGCTCTTTCAAGTCTTTACCGATGTGTACCCAAAGTTTCAAAGGGTAGATTCCGTTTCCGTATTCGTAATATCCTTTCTTCTTCATACCTCATCGTTTTTATGTTTTTCCCATCCTGCTTTTGAAAAGGCATACCAAGTATCACAAATGTCAAGAGCGAGAATGTAGCCTTGGTTAATACAAAAATCGCTATCAAAGCCTTCGATATGAACATACATCAGTGCTATAGTATCATAAGGAACGCTACGACCTTCAAAACAAGGGTTTTTAAAATTCTTAGTCTTGTATAAACTTGTAACAATTGGCACTTGAAGAACGTCTGAAATATTCTTAGTGCTAATCTCTATCGACTTCTTAAACTTCTTCATATTCTCAACTATTTAAATTTCTCAAAGTAGAACACAATTTGTCTATCAAAGTGCTCTTCGATTAAACCATAAGCAAGCGACATCTTTACTTGGAAAGAAGCCTTACCATTAAGCAATCCTTTAGCCTGTCTAGTAATCTCCGAACGAAATTGTTCCAAACTCATATCACGCTTACGAAGATTACAAGACCTGCAAGATGGCATATAGTTCTCCATGGAATCATCGCCATGGAATACGACAAATTTTCCCTCCTTGTCGCTCCACCGAGAGTAACAACCTCGATTTTTCGGAACAAGATGGTCAACCTGCATATCCTTATACTCTATACTCTTGCCGCAATAAGCACAATGCCCATCGTATTTGCAATATATTTTAAGTCTATCTTCTTTTTTCATAATCGTTAATTATGTAACCTACCAATATGCCACTTAGAGCAAACCTTGCATAAGTAAGGATGCCAGCCGGAAGCCTTCAACTTCGAATTCTGATTTAGAAACTCCCAAGCATTATCCTCGCTTTCATAAGCTACCTTCGCCTTCCAAGATTGACCTTTTCTAACCCAATGCTCAGGATCTGGATGCAAATGACGAGGAATACATTTATTTCTTTTCTTCATAACTTCTTCAGAAATTTAAGTTGAAACCCTTCTGCCTTTTTTATTCCTGGGTATAGCTTCGTTAGAACCTCCCATGCTCTTGTCTTGTGCCGATGCCACATCGTAACCGGATGCACACGCTCACCACTTGGTAACACATAGAAATCTGCCTTAATGGTATCAATATGCTCATAGTTTGCAGCTTTATATATAGTTCCCTTGTTACCTATGGACGTATCGGCATAAGATATAAGGTACTTGATTTCCTTATGTGTTGCCCTAATATACTTATGCAAGAGAGAAAGGCAAATCGTCTCGCTAAACTTTGGCATATCATCAGACAACCACATTCTGTCAAATTCCCTCACTTGATGGTAATCCAACACTTCGCCCTTTTCAGTCTTGATGTGCGGTCGGATTCCATACCCTATTTGCATTGCACCCCTTATCTTATCCTTATACAATACCAAAAGATTCAAGCAACTATTCTTCGTTACCTTGTGTGAAAAGTGATGAGGAACTATGATTGCATCAGCTTGCGTCTTATCGCACTCCATCAGCTTTATTCCCTTTTCCTTGCACTCGTAACCGATAACAAATCCGCAGAAGCCTAGCACTGGAGACTTGTTCAACTTTCTTCTTTTCATATCAATAATACCTCCAAAAATAACGTTTGAAATTATCAAGCAAATGCTCTATACAAGCATTGATTTCGCCTTCTCTCAAGAATCTATTGCAAAATTCTACCAATTCATCACGTACCAACCCACGTTTTAAGGCTTCGTCTCTCATAGCTCTTATCAGAGCATCCGTAATCTCTTTATTCCCATTTCTTACAACTGGATCACATTGAAATATCATACGCATAACTAAAATTTAGAACAGACTTAATTGCCTACTCATGTTCTTTAATTCGTTATTGGCAAAATCGACTTGTCGTTGGTCTATCTCAAAACCGACATACTGCCTTTCAAGATTAACACAAGCCCTTGCCGTTGTACCGCTCCCCATAAATGGGTCTAGAACGACATCACCAACATTTGTTGAGTTTCTGATTAGTATCTCCATCAACTTCACTGGTTTTTCTGTTTGATTAATCAACCCATCCTTATCCTTGCGTTTGTTGGTAGGAATAGGAACACTCAGAATATCAGATGTACCACATTTATTTATAGGTCTGTCACCTCCTTTGCGGAGCATGATGATATACTCTTTCTGAGCCATATAATAACGACCACATATCTTTGCGCATTTATCCCATATTAAGCATTTAGTGAAGTGAAATTCGCTCTTTCCTATCACATCAAGAAAATGCATTAAGTTAAAATCATTACACATCAGATAACAATGAGACCTGTCCTTTAATATCCGGTACAAATCATTAATATACTCGGAAATATCAATATCGTTGCTTTTGAATATCTTACCCTTTCTCGTCTGAGAGTCAGTCCAATATCCTCCCATATTCCCTGAGCCGCCTCTAGACTGAACCGGATAAGCCACATCGGAACATACGAGGTCTATGCTATCATTGTCTATCAGCTTCAATAGCTTTCTGCAATCGCCTTGGTAAATTTTATTAATCTCCAGCATATCCAAACATATCTTTTTGGTTAGACATTTCTTCCTTAATTCTTCTCTGTGCCACATTGAAATAATCCTTATCCAATTCAAAGCCAAGGAACTTTCTGTTGGTACGCAAACAAGCAAGAGCCGTACTTGCGCTGCCCATAAAGCCATCAAACACCAAGTCGCCTTCATTTGATGATTTCAAGATGCATTGCATAAGCAAGGGGATTGGTTTCTCGTTCTGATGTACCAATTTATCTGATGGAACTCTATCAAAGTCCCAAACATCCTCTAAGCGCTTGCCGTTTATGGTTCGTCTGCCTTTTTTCAAGTACAGGATTGGCTCGTAACATTGACCATATTGCGCCTCTAAATCTCCAGCAGTATGGTTGTTCTTTCGCCAAATGAGCACATTCTTAATGGTAAACCCTGCATTCCTCGCTTGTTGCATAAAAAAGTCCAAGGTCTTAGCACTACAGAAGATATAAGCAGCACTATCATCCTTTAAAATCCGGTAGCATTCGCTCATATAATCAATAATCAATTGCTCATTATCATCATTGAGTATTTCCTTAGAGAAACGATGGTCGTCAGCTCTCCACCCAGTCTTGTAGGCTATGCAATACGGAGGGTCAGTAACAATCAAATCCACCTCCCCACTCTCTATTTGCTTCATTCCTTCTATACAGTCGGAATTGTATATTCTGTTTAATTCTAGCATATCAAATCTCTTTAATAGCGTTAACATAAGCTTCGTGAGCTTCTTCTTGCGTCCCAAAGCATCCGATATAAATTTTCTTCTTACCTATCTGGTACTGAGCTTGCCATTTTCTGTTGTTCTTATTCCACGTCACGCCCAAGTATACAGATGAAGTCTTCTTTGCTATAGCCGAATAAACCATATTGTATCTTGCAGTGCAATACTCCAAGTTGTCTACATCGTTATTCGTCTTGTCGAAATCCTTATGATTCACCATCGGCAACGCATCTGGATTCTCCAAGAAAGCCTGAGCTACCAAACGATGGATATAGAACATTTTGCGTTTTCCGTTCTTGTAAAGCCATACCTTCAGATAACCTTTTGGTGTCTTACATGGGGCGATTTCCTTTAATTGAGACGTTCTCCCAATAGTAAAAACATGTCCCAGCTTGCTAACATAATACCTTTCGTAATTCTTTATAGGCTTTATATCACCAAGAAACCTTGTTATACATTTATCTTTCATTGTTACCTCCTTTTTCAAAGAAACTTGAATATATGGCTTGCGCCTCCTTTGTATCTAGCAAATCAATATCATTGTAAAACCTTCTGTACACAACGCACAGCCTTTCGTCATTTCCGGTGTCTCTTGCTTTAGCTATTTGCTGACAAGACTCCATGAGAAATGCACTTATCTTCTCATAACTTCGCTTCTGTGTCTTCTTTAGCATATCCATGCTTACAAAGGTTTTGTAATGGATGATATGCTTTTCTTGCTCGTATTCTGTGAGTATAAGCCCTTCCGGAATAGCAAATACCACTCTTCTTGTCTTGTCATCACTATAGAGCTGAACAGCACCTGTAAACGATGTATATATCTTTTGCAATATCTTGAGAATCGGTAAGTCTTTTTTCAAAAACCTTTCTGCAAATCTCTTCAGAAAATGAACGCTCATAGCAAAACAATCTTCGCTATACCCCTCGTTTCTACTCATAGGAATATACTCGTTGGTTTCCTTCAGATAAATGAACAAACCGGAAGCAAATAAATCGCCATGTTTTACACCTACAACGATGAAATAATCGGCATTAGGTGTAGCAAGCTCAAAGGTCTTTGTTATTTGTCTTACGTTCTGCTTTCTCATTTCACGTTTAAGCTCATTAGCTTTTCGCATCTGAAACTCATAGATTCTAGCTTCATCTAAGTTTCGTACTCTACGCATCTCTCCCGATGTCATACTTGCTGTTATCATGCGCATTCCTCCTTTTTAATCTTTGATAACCAACAATCCCAGATTCTTGTAGCTACATTAGCCATCATAACAGGAGGAACACACATTCCGCAAGCAAACCAAGGTTTCATGCCATTAAAGTCATAATCCATCGGAAATGTTGATGCTAAAATCGTATCATGTGCTGAAAGATAACTTGGATTATCATAATACACAAGTCTATCTTCCATTGCTGATATGGTATTGCATACCTTGTTCTTTTTAAGAAACATATTATTGAACATAGAAAGACGATTATCCATCCGCTTGACAATATCACCGATAGAATTGTCCTTTTCGTTTCTATACTCCCAATACTTCATCATTCCTTTAGGAATCTGTCTTCCATTATAGTCCGAGAACTCATCCAAGACAATTTCTTTCTCGTTGAAGTCCATATCTATCTTAGGCACTCGCTCGAACAAATCCTTCTGAACCATAAACGGCTCGCAAAGGTCTTTGCGTAATCCTAGAAAGAACACCCTAGGTCGATTCTGAGGAACACCCATATTACGTGCATTAAGCAACCAATGCTGCAAGATATATCCGGCATTATCCATCTGCTTGTAAATCTCTTTCACGTACTCGATAGCTTCACCTTGCAACAAACCTTGGACATTCTCAAAAACCACCACCTTTGGCTTTAGTTCTTTAGCAAGGTCAATAGAGTAGAAAGCCAAATCGTCAAGCCTTTGCGCCTTCTGACCTTCTCGGAATACTTTTTCCTTTCCCCAAGCCTTTTGGCGGTCACCTGCAATACTGAATACAGAACATGGGAAACTAGCATCCAATATATCCAAATTATGCAACTCTTCTTTCATAATATGCCCCCCCCATATTGATATTGGTAATCAACTCACGAATATCACAATTGAAAGCGTACTTGACATCGTGATTTTTCAAGTACATCTTCATAACCTTTGGGTCTATCTCATTACAGGCTACAACATCGTATCCAGCTAGTTTGTAACCAAAGGAACTTCCACCTCCACAACAAAAGCAAGACATCACCTTACCTTTGTCTTTTGTAAAATTAGCATCTTTTTTAGTCCATCTATAAGGGAACTTGTGCTCGTTTTTATACATTTATCTACCATAAAAAACAATCGTTAATAAAAACCGATGTATAAAAATAACCACAAGTAATATGGTTGTAAAAAAGGGACTCTAACCCTTGAATTTAGATTCTGTTTTCTTCGGCAATGCGTCTTAAATAATCATCCGCTGCGTTATCATCTATTTTCGACTTAAGAGACATTCCTGTGTTATATCCTATCATTAAGGACACATTCTTGCTCTTTTTCTTGTTCTTTCCATATCGCCAGCCAAAGACCTTTCCTAGCCAAGCTATACCGACAATACTATCTGATACAACTATTGTCGGAAACAAAACAAATACTCTATATATCATCGCAATCTAATTGAGAGTTAAAAATATATCTATTCTGATTCAACCAAAGCTCCACGTAGTCAGCCTTGATTTTCAGAAATTCTTCGTATGTGTAGCATTTCTGCTGCTTACCACCTTTGTTCCAATAATAGGCAACTCCTCCCAAAGAAAAGAAGTCTATCAAGTCCATTTCCTTTCGCTCCGGTTCTTCACGCTTTTTCTTTTGCCTATATCTACTTACAGCAAGCAATATGAGACAAACGCAAAGCAACATGGAAACCAGTATCTCGAATATCAACCTTACGTCTTGCATCTTATTTTAAACACAAAAACACGAAACTACCGATTGCAAAGTCAAAGGAATAGTGACTCGGACTGCCTTTCGGTATAGTCCATCGGGTTTCGTGTCTCTAATATCTTATCAATTTCTTAAATCGCCATTTTATCCTTTTTTGTTCTGCGCTTGCAAAGATAAATAATATTTCGCTAACTTGCAAGCGTTTTAGTGCTTTTAATACTTTATTTGCATTATTTTAAACTTATCCTTTTTTGAAGTTCATTCCAAACTCTTCTTCCGTTACCTCATACATTACATCACCACATGCTACTCTTTGCTTGTCTTTTGCCATCAGTAATAAATTTCTATAAGGTATCTCTTTCACGACTTCTTGGTAAGATAAGTGCAGACTATCCATAAAAGATGCAATCTGTCCTAAGAGTGTATCGTTACCTATGGTCGTGGTTTTGCTATCATCCTTGCCGCACTCTTCGCCAAAATTGATAGCGTCTGAAAATCCTTTATAGAGATTAAGGAATAAGCCGTTTGTAAGCCATTGACAACCTCTTCAAGCGTTCCTTTAGATAATTCATCACTAATGGATTCATCGCCTTGTATGAATACGGACAACGCCTTGCAAGCATCATCCAAATTCTTAAGCATGCATAAGACTTCCGCTAAGGTCTTGCCCTCTTCGAAACTATCAAGGTATTTAGCCGCCTTGACCAATTTTATAATTGTAGGTGGTGAAACGTAATAAGCCCTTCCATTCACGATTATCGTTACGGTGTCCTCTCCAAGAATTGCATCCGTAACTAATTTACTTGCCTTACTCATGGTTCTGAATATTAAAAAAGGGGAACGGCATTAACACCATCCCCCTCTATCATTTGTTGCCTATGTCTTATTCTTGTTCTACAACCGCAGAGCCTTCCCATTGGTACTCGCCAGCCACACCATCGATCTCGCTTTCCATAGCAACGGCAGAAATACCCAAAGTGATATTCTTATCCTGCTGGTCACCCTTGGCAACGATAGCCGCATTTGAGAAAACGATGTAGTTCCCTGTCTTGGTCTGAGCAACGATACACTTGTTGATATTAGCCAAATCTTGGCTAGAAGACCAACCTACTGCATCTGCCTCCGTTGTAGTCTCTTCTCCAGTTGCCTTGTACATCTTACCACCCTGCAAGTCTACCTTATTCTTCCATGAAAAGACACCAATAGAGAATGTAATTGTCTTAGCACCCTCATCGGTCTTGTCACGATAGTAAACCTGTCCGTTCAGCTCGTTCTTGTACTCGGTAACACTAGGGTCATCCTGAGAATATCCCCATGTTCCCTCATGGCTGTTCTTAACCTCTGTAGCGGTTTTCAACCATGTAGCCAACTTAGCAGGTGTATTTGCCTCGGTAAGAGGAGCACCATACCAAATTCTCTTGATTCCAATAAATGGTTTCATCTTATCTTACGTTTAATGTTTCAAAATCAATAGTAATGTTTGCGTAATGGCAACTCAACCTACTCTCTTGCTCTATGCCGTGGGAGCGGATAGAATAACGATACCATACATCCTCAACTTTTCCGACCTCATTGTCGGACAGGGTTTGAATAGCCTTCTTTAAAAGCTCGTTCAATTGAGGATTAGCCTCGCCCTCTATATCTTTGAGCAATATGTTTACCTCTATAGTACAATCGTTGAAATATATCTTGTCTGCACTCATGCGCTTAGGAATGATTACTATCATGCCTTCATCAGGAATCTTCTCACCGACCAAAGGTCTTTCCCCCTCAAGTCCACCCTTTGTCAGATGTCCTTTCAGTCTTCGTTCCAATCCCATAAGTTCCAAGTCATCATAGATTACATGACCAGCATCTATTTCTGTTATCATCGCATATCCTCGATTTCTTTCTTGATATACTGAATACCCGAATCTATAACATCATATCCCCTAGAGGAAACATCAGACGCATATTCCGCTTTGTTGCCAAGGGTCAAGGTGTGGTCATGTACATTACTATAGTTAGACCTTCTGAGATTACCTGTGCGGTTTCGGTAGTTTCCGTTAGCCTTATCAAGCTCAACAGCAGTTTTACCTAACCTGTCAAGAAATTCATCTACTTCCCTTTCTCCCTGTGCAAAGAAAGCGTCTATCTCATCCTTTATAACATCAGACATAGATACTCATATAACCAAGATAATTGCACTTAGGGGCATTATAGACCTTTCCACCTCCTCGGTAACTTCCATCATCGGAATATACTTTGACTTCATCACCTTCGGAAATCTGGCACTTGTCACAAACAATATGATATTTCGGTGTATATATGCTACCATTATCGGTAGTGAAATGCTCGGTAGAGTTGTCATCGCACCGACAACGCCCCATTTCTTTCCATTCCTCAGAAGAGCTAATGACCTCGTTGTACTTGTTGACAACCTTATTCACGAACTTTTTCTTTAATATATGAGGGGAATATAACATAACCTAGACATTTACCAAATATCAGACTTATCCGTGATAGTGGAAAGCCCTAAAGCTGCCACCACTTCATTATCCGGAGTAACACCATACTTACGGCAAAGCCACATATAGTATTGTCCTATCCTAGAGTAGTCCCAAGAGACAGAGAATCCATTTTCGTTCACATTGCTCATATATGGGGCAAGCATAAGTTCCTCGATTACGGAAATCATCGCCTTGCCTACAACCTGCGAATTATCAGACGTATATTCTTCGTCAAGGTCTATACCTAACGAAATATCTTCCAATTGTGCATCCGTTATATTCCAAGCACGCAACTTCTGCGAAATGTATTCTCTTATCTTCATGTGACATCATTATTTCTGAGCCTGACTCATAGCCTCAGCGATTTTCTTTGCAGCCTCTTGCTCGCTCTTAGCCTTTTCGTCAAGTTCCTCTTCTACATTCTCCTTTTCAGAAGTCTCTTCGGTTGACTCGGCAGCATCCTTTTTTTGGGTTTTCTCCTTTTTAGTCTTGCTCTCCTTCTTCTCCTTTAAGACTTCCTTCTTAGGTGTCTCTTCTGATTTTTTATCTTCATCCTCTTTAGGATTTTCTTTTCCATCATTCAAGACTTCCTTTTTAGGAGTATCTTTAATTTCCTTATCGTCTTTTGGAGATGCAGAACTATTATCGTTCTGCACCTCCAACATCTTGCAAAGCTTACGTTCGATAAGGGAGTTCATGCGTTCTTCGTCAAAGTCCAAGATTGCACCTACTTCATAGATGGTGTTAAAATGGAACTTATCACGGAACGGACTAATTACCTCACCTCTCATAAGCCTAACCTACTGCTTGTGTTGAGTCCAAAGAATAGATAGCATCAACGTTATTCAAGATAGGAACAACCATTGCTTGTGAGCTGGTGAACTCACGGAGTGGGTCGTTGGTAGAATAACGACTAGCCAAGATATACTCATCGGCTGACTGATAAGTAACACCTGCAACTGGTCTTGTAGCTTCGGCTACGTTAGTCCAGAACAAATCACCAAGGTTATCATAGCATGTAAAGGTCATGTGACCCTTAGCCCAAGGGTTGTGTGTTCCCTTCTTGCCGTTAATCTCGGTCTTGATTGTACGGGCTACACGTACCAAGTTAGTCTGCCACTTATTTCTGAAGATAGAAGCAATCTGCTCAAAGCTCAAAATAGGAATATTGCTATTACTATTGGTTGCAATGCCTTGATTGAAGGCAAACTGAGCACGAACCTGCTTGTTCTTGCCAAGCAACTTGATTGTGTAATCATCAAGATAACAAGTAGTGATGGTATTTTGGTCTTCCATCGCCTTGTCGTAAACCAATTGGATGTCATCAAGAGGAGTTGCATCCTCTGCGTCCCAAGCCTTAGCACCGTGACCGAACTTATTCTTCTCGGCAAAACCTACATCAATTCGGATACCAGTACCACCGGAACGAGTAGCCAAAGCTACACCTGTTGACAGCTCACTGAGGAACATATCTTCAATACGCTCGTAAACCGCCTGAATACAACGAGGAAGGTCTGCAAACAAGTTACGCAAAATCTGTGGCTGAGGCAAACGTTGCGCAATCATGTTATCCAAATCCTTAAGCTGCTTCTCTGACATGTAAAGCTTCATACCAACCTTTGGGATTTGACCCTCAGCGGTTGAAACCTTATCACGGCTCTTCAATGGAAGTTCTGCATCCATTGATACAACATCAGCAGCAACTCGTGTGTATTCCGCAGTAATTGATGCCCAGCGTCCGTCCTGACTATATGTGTTAGTCAAGTGGTCTCGGTACATATAGGTCAATGCAGTCTGATTCTTGCCGTTCAACTTCTCTACTACACTTGCAACAAGTTGTGGGAAGTATTTATTGACCAACTGAAAATAAAGTGATTTTTCCATCTGTTATCCTCCTTCTTTTAGTCTTTGTCCATGGTTGCATCAGACTCATCGAACTTGTTTGCATCCTCATCGCTAACCAAAGCAATCTTTGGCATAGCTGTAAGGAACGCATCCGGATAGTCTGCACCATTTGCAGCCTTAGCTGCTACCTTGTTAACTTGTCCAGCAGTCATAATTGCCGCTGGCTCACCGTTCAGAATGGAACGATAGAGAACACCCGCATACTTGTAATGCTCCAATGGGTCGCTGACAGTACCCAAAGCCTTATAATTGTCTGTTTCAATAGGCAATGGCTTGTAAGTTCCCTTACCATCTGTCACGATAACACGACCTGCGTAAAGAACTTCATCTTTTACGCCTGTCCAATCCAAAGCACGACCGCCCTTGATGTCGCCTTCCCATTTCTGGATAATGACGGAATCCTCACCAAAGACAATTTGCTTTTTTGTAGTCTTCAATTCCTGATTCATGTTTTTCAATTTTTAAAGTGACTGAACTAATGATGCGGCTACATTGTCAACGTCCTCCTTTGTTGGCTCGCCCTCGCTAGCACGATAGCTGCCCCCGAATTGTGGTTGTTGCAACGCCTTGTAGTTGTTCGCTACCTTGGAGAGGTATGTTTCGATAGCTTCATCTGTAGCATCATCGCTCAAGGTGAAACCCTCGTTGATACGACTTTCGGGAATGCCCAACTCCTTAGCCTTTGATAAAATCTTCGCATCGTGGTCTGCCTTTGCCTTTGCCTTTGCAGCAGCCTCTTCCTTAGCCTTAGCCTCCTCAGCTTGCTTTTGGATAGTTTCTTGCAATTCCTTAATGGTCTTGCTTTGCGCCTCCATCTGTTCGTTGTAAGTCTTGGCTTGGTCTGTGTTCTTCTGAGTCAAGGTCTCAACGAGTTTCTTGAACTCTTCACGTTCCTTGGTTCTTGCTTCATCTGAAGCTTTCTTCTCTGCTGCCTGCTCTTCAAAGTATTTTTTGAGATAATCCGGCATTTCGTTTTTCTTTGCCAATTCCTCCAAACGTTTCTTTTCGGCTTCTTCAGCGGCTTTCTTGGCTTCTTCGTCAGCTTTCTTCTTGGCTTCTTCTTCAACAGCCTTGCGTTCAGCTTCTTCTTTAGCCTTCTGTGCCTCCTCGAACTTTTTCTTGGCATCGGTAACTCTGCGGTCATTGTCCCTTTGCAAGGACTCCAAAAAACTCTTTTGACTAGCAACCACTGTCTCGATGTTGTCATCAGTAACAAGCCCCATCTTATCAAGCATTTCGGCATGTGCCTGAAGAACTTCATCACCTAACCCAAGAGACTTATACTCTTGTTTTAGTAACTGGAAAATTTTATCTTTCATTCTTTCGATATATTTGTTAAAACTAGTGCAAAGATAATACGAAAAGAATAATTAACACACTAATCCGTTTGCAAGTATCTCACTTTTGCTTAAAAGTGAGTAATAACGGCATTTTTAAGCGATTTAAGGCTATTTTATCACATATACGAATAATTTATAGCAACACAAAATAAAACACCTTATATAACAAAAAAACGCCAAATATCCTCACGGACATCTGACGCTTGTCGAATAAAAAGAACCTAAACATTAATCTTCTAAAAGTTTATTACATTTCTCATATAACCCAAATGATTCAAATTAGAATAGAACCGTCCATCACGCTCTATGAATTTACCGGACTTCACAATCTCACCATTATGCAACATTGCAAACTTAGAACCATGAGCTGTCCATTTGTTCATTTCTTTCATATGTTCATCAGAACCCCAACCATATTTCTTGATAGTAGGATAAATGAAACGTTCAAAACAAATCTGACTATCCGTTTTATCATGCTCGGAGCAGATCGGGAGCACCCCATTATGGGCGAACCAATAACCAGCCTTGTAGAACGGATGGCAATTCTTGACACAGACAGAACCATGAGTAGCAAATCTAAAATGTATGATTACATGCTCATTTATATCTCGCTTCATTAATCTACGTATAAATGTAGAGAAATGCAAGCTCTTATAATGGTCAGACTCGCTCACAAATCCGCAACCATCGGGATTTCTCATATACGCTGCCTTCAGCTCATCTACGGATGGCAAAGCAACACCTTTCGGACATACAATAATAACACACATATCTTTACCCTTTCTTTTTCTTAATAATACTTTGATTTATTTGTGCCCTAGGGATTTAACCCTAGGACTGCATCAATTAATCGTTATTGGCTGCAAATGCATCCTTACGGCTCTGGAAGAAAGCCTTCTCTTCTTTATTCAAGAAAGGTATATCTTCGATGTTCATAACCTCACTAGTGAAGACATTGTTACGAGACCAACCGACAAGCTTTGCGCAGAACTTAACCCACATTTCAATCTTCTTGTAATTAGTTGAACCTTGATGCTGGCGAAACTCTATAGTCTTGTGACGTGTATAGCTCTCAGCATTTACCTTGTAATATCTGTCTCCATAAAAAACACTACGTCTTATATCGTAATTGTCGTGGCAATTAGAGAAATCCTTGTCAAGCAAGCTGGCTGCCCAACGGCAATTACCTCTTCTTGAAGGAGCCATAAAACTATCAATCAATCTTTCAAGCTTCTGATAATTCTTGAAGACGTTAACATACTGCTCGCCTGTCAACTTAGCTGCACCAATATGAACGTGAAGACCACAAGTAGAATTTACTCTTGCACCTACGGCATCCAAAGACTTGATAGCCTTCTTCAAAGTTGCCATACCATTTGTATTGCCATTCAATACCGGACTAACAACCTCGTTAGGGTCAACATCACCCCCAACTGAAGCATCACTAACAATCTTGAAATAACTCTTGTTGTCGGTGTGGTTATAGCCCTCAGAATGAATATCAACACCATTCTGACGACCTGCCTCTATCAAGGCATTGCGCTCGGCATGAACACATTCTATCTCAACACCGAATGTATAAACGAATCTCGTTGAAGTTGAACCGCTTGGCACACAAACCTTCAACATATCGGAGATTTCTTTCTCACGAAGACCGCAAGCCTTCAATGCAACAATCTTTTCGTTGCGAGGCATCTTTGACTTCTTAATTTCGTCAATAGTCTCAATTAATGACTTCTTTGAACTTGCGAATGAAAAACCAGTCTGCTTAGACATAATCAATTGTGCTAGTTGTTTCGGGTCTTACCCCTTGGTGTCGCTCTCACCTTATTGAGTGAAACTTGTCACTCGGCAAATCAACCAACTTATCTTGATTGACGATGCAAAGATACAAATAACTTTTGAAACATGCAAGTATTTTAATGTTTTTCTTTGTTTATTTAACTTACGGTAACTGATATATGTACGTTATTAACAATTACCCTCTTTATATACCTTATTATATATAAAAAAGGCTTCGATGTTCACACACCAAAGCCTAAAAACTTTACTAACTAATTACCAATTTTATCAACTATCTTCTTAAATCATCACCAATATCTTCTTCTACTCCCAAATCCGGCAGTCTGTCATACGCTTTTTGGTCATCACCACCTTCAGACTTAACACCTAACAGGTAGCCATTCCGAAAAGCATAATATACCACCTTTTCCATATCTTTAGCCGTTGCGTTATCTGTCAAATGCAACGTGGCGTACAATCCCATCAAGAACTTTCGTACATCTTTTGGATATACCTTGTTGTTCTTTTCTAAAGCGACTGCCATTCTTAACGGACTTTTCATATTCTTCAATTTTTCGTTAAACCCTCTAATGAATCACAAAAAAGAGGCCATTCCGCTTGCTTCCCTAGTCCATAAGCTTATTCACAACTTTATTCACTCCATCTGTTTCCTACGTTACCCGTTGACAGATGTCCGAGATTCCAACAGAACAAACTTCACGGCTCTCTTCTTGTGTTTCATTGTGCCAACGGAAGGATTCGAACCTTCGACCCTAGGATTAAAAATCCTATGCTCTGCCACTGAGCTACGAAAGCGTAAAGGAATGATTGGATTCGCACCAACGCCCCCTTAGTTACCAAGCCAAGTGCTCTACTACTGAGCTACATTCCTCGTATTATGCAAAAGATTCTCGTGGTGCAAGGGAGATTCGAACTCACCGAACCCACAATGGGAATAGATTTACAGTCTATCTTCTTTAACCGCTTGAATATCGCACCTTTTGTGGAACATATACCAATTCCACCTTGTTGCCCCAAGCGGATTCGAACCACTAATGACAGAACCAAAACCTGTAGTGTTGCCATTACACCATAGGGCAATTTAGTACTGCATAAAGGATTCGAACCTTTGAATACCAGCGTGAAAAGCTGGCGACTTAACCACTTGTCTAATGCAGCAACTAGGGTCTCTCACCCTTATAAGAGTTTCCTTGTTATAGTCTAGCTGAGCTGGGGAACTTGGGAACCCTGCCGTAAACTCCTAAGTCTTGACTTATTATGGTAGAAGCGACCTCTCAGAAGGCCATCTGTTTCAAACACGATGCAAAGATAAGCATTTTTTCTTATTCTTGCAAGCGTTTTAGTGTTTATTTATATTCTTTTGATGTATTTTACATCATTTATCCTTTCGAAGAATACCACAAAGGGTTTCTACAAGTTTCTTTGCGTCATCACCTTTGATTTCGATAACATTTGAAAATCCATCAGGAGCATCCTCGCCTTTCTGTTCCTTATCCAAACGCTTACGGAGAGCCAAATCTGGATTCTCTACCAAGATAGAGTCTAAAGCATAATTGCAAATGCGGCTTGCAAGTTCCTCGTTACCATTCGCATCACGCACAAACTCATTCTTGCCTTCAAGAATATCCATAATCTCGTTGTACTCTTCAGCATTCTCACAATTACGTGAAAGCATACCAATCACCTTGTAACGATCAATCTCAAAACTGACCTTTAATTTGTCTTTATTCATTTCTGTTTACTTGATTTATAAATTAATTAATTGCGTCTTATATTCCACATGCTTTCAGCAGGGCCAACCATAACATCAATATTTGCTCCTTGCTTATTTGCTACTGTTTCAATCCACTTAAGGTTGATAAACTGACCAGCGGAAAGGTTCATTTCTTCCATATATGCCTTATCTGCCTTTGCCTTTTGTCGCTCAGCCTTTTCTCTTGCTATCTGCACTTCATATTCACGTTCTTGTGTCTGCTTGGCTTGCACGACCTTTGCCGTGCGGTTCATTTCATTAAGCTGTTCCTTGTTTGGTGTAGCTTTACCAATGATAACCTCCTTTATGATGATAGGCATCTGCTTTTTCTTTGATAGAGCATTCACATAGTCCTGCATCTGCTTGCGTATCTTGGTGTCAATCTGATTAAGCACTTGCCGATTCGACATCAAGTCAAATGGGGAATGCTGAGAAATATGGTCTCGAACCAGATTGCAGAAATAATTGTTGAGATTAGTATCAAACCATTTCTCTCCATAATTCTGCAAAAGAATTGGGGACTTGCCTTGCTCAATCTGAGTAATGATTACAGTATGGAAGTCAAGTGGCGTGTTATCGTCACTAAACAAATCATCTAAGGTAATCTCATGACGGACTGGAACAATCTTGAAGTAATAACCACTCGTTGACCACCAACACCAAGTGAGACCAGTCTGCACTGCTTGCTGTTCAACACCTCCATGCCCAATAAACCAAGGCTTCTTTACGATTACGGCTTCTTCGTCTGCATCGGGAGAAACCGAATGACAACTTGTAAGCGCACTCATGCCGAGTATCGCAAAACAAAACATTAAGATAATTTTCTTCATTCTTAATTTGATTATTGTGTTATATTATACCAAAAATTCCTCTCATAATAAAGTTCTCCCTTTTTCTCATACCGGATAGCATCTGACTCTTCACATAGCTGACGAATACGCATATACAAGCGTTTGTCCAGCTCTTCTTCAAACAAAAGAGACAACTCCTTCCAATTGTCAACAACAGGAGCAAACCAAGGATACTGCTCCTTCACAGCTTGTAGCTCATCCAAGGTTACGTGTCCGTATTCTACCATGTCATAACATCTACGGAAGTCACTATTGTCTTTGGGAATATTCAAATCTTTCTTTCGTTTTACCCCCATCAATGCACTCCACATAGTCATTGAAGAGACACCTGTATCACAAGTGGCTATCCACTCTATCATTCTTTGCTTGTTCATTTTCTTTTATATTAATCACGCTAAGTCGCTTTATTAGCTCTTCACATGCTTCTTTAGTTAAGATGCAATTCTTGAAATCTTTAATACCAATAATCTGTTCACGAATATCAGCATCCGTGTCGTACACCTCCTGTAGTTTTTTCTGAAACTCAATTACGTCTTCGTTGGTGAGTTTACCTTTCTTCTCAACAATTTTGTTTGTTATATTCTTATAAACACATTCGAGTTCAGAACATAAACGAGCTTCTAACTTCATCATTATTGCGTGTACAAAAGTATCATAAAGTCTTTCCATCTTGTATTTCCTCCGAAAGTCTTTTGATTACCTCGTTATCTTTATTCTCAATGCGAGCCTTTAAGATACTCTTGAAAGCGGCATCCATTGCTTCGTATCTACTGGAATATTCCTTACCATCCGTATGACACAAGCCTTCCTCTACACACCATGATGTAGTTTGCCAACAAAACTTACATTTCGAAATGTTTGCAACACAAATATAGTAACCGAAATGCTCTAAAAGCCAATCTAACACCATATCATAGCATGGAGCGGATATTGCCGGATGCTTACTATTCAACTTTAAGGCAGCAGAAAACTCAATATTGGATTTCTCCCACTCGGAATTGGAGTAAGCAATATAACTGCCATAATGCTCACTATATTTTCCACCCTTACGAACACCACCCTTTGCTGTCCAAGGGCTGGCGTAAGCCCAAAATTCGGCTATCTTCTCATCATAGCCGACCTCCTTCAGAAGCTTGGCTATTTCAAAGGGAACTACCTTTGGTTTTATCGTCTGTTTATTAGCCATTATCCAACTTTTTAAACTGAACCCGAATCAGACTTATCTAATTCATCAATTGCCTGTCTAAGCAAAGGAAGAACCTTGTCCAAGTCTTCGAAATCCGGTACGACTTCATTCACTCGCAAGATTGCTTGACCTAACAAACTCTTAATCTTTTCTCTGTCCATTGCTCTTCTCGGTTTGTTTCTCTAAGTCTTTTAAATCTACCTTCTCAAATCGAGGAACTGGCTTACCATCAATCTCAACATTACCAAAGAACATTTCCTTTGGTCGCACCCAAACTTCATGCTGTCCGCACACTGCTTGATACGCAACCTTAGCTTCAGAAGTCTCGCTATCAGTAACCTCACCAAGGTACACATAGAAATTGCCCTTATAGTGTCGGTAAATCGGCTTACTGAATCCACCATGCAGCCAATCGGCTTTGCCGTTGATTTTCACGTACTCCCTTACCGCATCGCACTTACAGGACTTATTCAGCTCTTCTACCCAATCAAAGAAAGCTTGTTTGTCCTTGATCTCTTCACTTGATACCATGAAGAGATAAGTGCAAAGAAGCATCTTACCTGCATCAGTATCATATTTCTTGTTCACCTCTTCAGCTAATTGCATCATAGGTGTATCTAAGCGATAATTCCAACTCATAATCTATCCTTTCTTACTTTTTAAATTTGCCAAATCCTCTTTCAAACGTAGATGGAAATTATCTTCTCCATCATCACCGGAAAGAAGCCAATCAATTCTTTGGGCATAAACCTGAGCTTTCTTCAGAAGTTCAATACCCTTTTTGAATTCCTTGATAGTCTCTTTAGATAAGCCATATCTGTTAGGCATCGTATGATGATGCTTTCTAACATACTTGTCTTCATCCTCCTCCAACCATCGGTCTTCGAGAAAGCATCTTTCGTCTTCCTCATCCAACGGATGACCATCAACATAATCTTCTATCTTTGTATATATGTCAGCAATCCTATACTGAGCATAATCAAAACGTCCTCCACTCATAGACTTTTAACTTCAAACTTGAACTTACTTCAACGCAGTCAACCTCGCTTCTAGCTGTTGGATGATGTTATCTATAGTCTTTCCCCTATAATCAATAGCAATATCTTCCAGCACCTCAATCTGAGCCGCAATTTTTAATCTTTCTCTTACTACTGTCATAATCAAACTTGTTTATTATGATGCCGTACTTGCAAAGTTGTAATGCACGATATAAACATAACCGCCATACATCTTTCCGATTGTTACTTCAACGAAATCAAAGATAATGTCGCCATCCATCTTGTAAGAAATCAAAGGTTCAGTTGGGAATGCATGGTGTTCTGTGTTGAAACGATACACTTCTTGTGATAGTAACTGCTTGAATACATCAACCTCACCATCCTTTGAAAAAACACCTTTAAACTCATCTTCATTGTCAATTGCAACAACTACTCCAAGTTCACTTCTGACACATACACCTTCATTTCTACCACTTTGTTCATTATACAAGACAGGTAATGTGTAAACACCTCTTGATTCTTCCATATGCTAATTCTTAATTTTGTATTTTGTTTTTATCCTTCAAGTTGCTTACATTGAGCTAAGTCTATTGCGTACGCCCAACGCTTAGGAACAAAAGACATCGTAGGTACGAACCTATCCGCACGCTCAACACATACATCTTGCGTCCGGTAAATCAATCCGTCTGAGCCTTTTACTTGCAACTCTACTAGAATTGTATGGTCTAGCATCGGGAACTTATCAATATCATGCCAGACTTCACCGCCTTCAAGGAAGGTAGGCTTTATATGGTTCATCTTTGCCATAAAGTACTTCATGTAAAATGTTTGACTTATATTCGTTAGTTATGGCCTCGCAACTACCAAAGCACCACAAATCCTTGGATTGCTCCTTGTGTAACCTTGATGACTTTATATAATAGCCATTGTTGACATCATAATGCTTACGTACCATAATGTTATCGTTTACCACTCCAATCTCATCATCTGTGATAACATAGAACAAACGCCCATCGCTGAATGCTTTCAAGCCTTTGTACACTCCATTAGAGACAACCATCTTTTCATAGCCGTTCGTCTCCCAGTTGGCATAATCCCAGATGGTTTCCAAATCATCATCATTCAGAAGATTATTATCCGTGATAACCTTGCCTATTACCTTGAATTTGCCATCATGCATCATTGCCTCAACAACAAATTCATCAGCAGCGTTAAAGTCGCTAATCTCTATGACATTCATAATACTTGTGCTTTATATTCTCGTAAATCACCCTCTTTGCAGCCTTTGCTCTTCTATTATTAGCAGAAAAGACATCATCATACAAAGACATATCTTCACTCTCAAAAGCCACATGTTCACCTTTGTAGCAAGCATCAAAACGGCATCCTTTTTCAGACTTAGCCGCAGTAAACTTTATCTTACCAAACTTAATCTGCATAAGCCCTATCCTAGAAAAAATATTAATGATACTATTTCAAGAGCAAACAAAAGCGTTAATGCATTCTCAATCGTGAATACCTTTTTCATTTTTTCAATACAGTTTTACGTGTGTCTCACGTTCTAAATTTATAATGTAAGGGGATTTTATATCCCCTTTATTGTTCTTACTTCAAAACTCGATAAGTTTTATCGAAATCATTAAAACTCTTCAGATAACCCTTTTCGGTCAAAGAATTTAAGATTTCTCTCAACTCATCCTTGGTATTATCCAAATCGAAATCATACAAGTCTTCAAAAGTAAAGTACTTGTTACCACCAATTACATCAGCCATCACTCCGATGTTGCCATAAACCATTGTTTCTTTCTTACTCAATCTAGTATTCATAACGAATCACAGTTTTTACGGTGTGTCTCACCTTTTTAAATTAGTAACCTTGTTTCTTAATTACATTGCAAAGATACAAAGAATATCTGAAATATGCAAATTATTTAATGTATTTCTTTTACCTTTTAACGCTTATTATATCTAGATGTATGAAATTAACTTTCTGTAGCAGAAAAAGCCAAAGAATCCACCATTTCATTATACATATTACCTCTATGAGCTTTAACCCAATGGTATCTTATAACCTTGCCTTTCGCTACCTTATTATATATAGGCTGCAAATCTCCTAACTTGCAAGCCTGTATTCTCTCTATAGCTACTTGACAATCCACATACACATCAACAGAACACAAAGGAGGGCAATCACCCAATGCATGAATGACCGCCCTTATTTCGGCTCTCACCGAATCGTTCACTTTGGCTGTGATAAATGTATATTTCCCACTTTTGATAATCGCTCCCTTATGAAGCACAAGCCAACCGCAACCACACTTATCTTTCTTGCTAGAACCATCGGCATACACCTCATAGCGCACACCTTTAGCCTCATCAACAATCATCTGAGCAACAACCTCCAAAGAGTCATTGCTCATCACCTTGGCTATTTGCTTGGCTTTCTTCTTCATAAGCGATTAAATCAAACCTCGTTCCTTGAACTCATTCATCAATGGAGTTGCCAAGACCTCAATATCTGGATGAGGCTTTCCTGTCGTTCCCTTTGAGCGCAAATCAAAGAAATGAAGCCAATCACTCACGAATGCGGTATGAATCAGCTCCGTATTGGTATCAAGCGGAAGGATAGTTCTCGCATCTTGTGGCTTCAAACCATCATCCTTAACCAAAGACAAGTACATCATTTCGCATACTCTATTGGCAAACCACCATTTTTCTACCGGACTCCAATGCTCATAACTACCAATGTTCTTTGCAAGGTCAACAAATGTTCCACCATCATAAGACGATGGATTAACTGCATCATCCTCGCTAACCCACTTTGGCATGTTGATAGCAATCTCGCCTCCGAACTTATCCTTGCTATAGTTGCAATATCGGGTGCTTTGTTCCGCTACGGAATCAACACGATGTCTGTTAGCCTCTCTACTTACCGCAATCTGAGTAGTAAAGCGGACGGTTATTCGCTTCTCATGCCATTCCGTAGGCTCGCAGATATAATCCAGGTCATCAAACCATTCATTCTCAACTATCACTCTGTAGTTGGTTGTGATATAGTAGTCGTTACCAATCTGCATCACCTTTGAATACTTATTCTCACGATAGTGCTTAACCATTAAAGACTCCGGTACAAAAAATCCTTCATCATAGGCTACATGGAGGTAAATCGTTCCATGCTCACACATGGCAAGATGATTGCTGCTTACCATACGCTCAACGAAAGGCTTTGCGCTGTCTTTATCTATCTTCATACTTGACGCATAACATGTGCGACCGCACAACTCTATCTGTTTATAAACTCCATCCATGCCCTCACCTTGGGATAGGATTTCATATCTCGGTTCTAATATCTTCATGTCCTTATAAGTTTTGAAATTCGACCACAAAGATAACTATTATATTCCACTCTACCAAAAATTAGCACTCAGTTTAACAACACTTATCTATATTGTGAAAAACAAAAACTATCACCATAAAAAAAAGAGGAGAGTGCATCACGCATTCCCCTCTTACTTTAACATGGCACATATTAAGTTTACAATCTACTCATTTTATCTTTCAATTCGTGTATATCATTGAATGCTTGCAACATAGGCTTATGCCATCGCTCTTGTCGCTCATCAATCGACTGCAAGTACATCAGACTTTGGGCAAGAATAGTTCTTCCCTCATCAACAGCTAACCAAATGTTACCTACATTACCCATAATAGTATTCACGCTAGCTGTTAGTAAGCTACCCTCTGCGCCACCATCACGAGCCGCAATAGCATCCAACTTAGTATTTATGAGCTTTGTTTCCTCATACGTTCCCTCTGTGGCAATTTGTACCGCAGTGAAACGACCATTCAACTCTTCTCCTGTATCTTGACTCATTGATTCGAAAGAACCGGAAGAAGCGGACTGCTCGTAAGATTGCTTGTAACCAGTTATTTCGGCTACTTCATCTCTAATCTTCAGTCCTTCTTGAACCATTTCATCGTACCTTCCCTTCAATTCATTAATATCCGTCTGAGACAATTTGCCACCATTTGCCTTAGCTCGCTCCGTCCACTCATCATAGAATGCTTGCATATCATTACCCAACAAATCATCTACCTTAGCTTTCAGAACGGCTTGCATAAGCATCTTGGAGAAATTATCAGAGAAGTCCTGAGCAGAGGAATTCATATCCATCAAAGTATCTATGAACTCGCTCTTCAAACTATCAAAAGATATTTGCGTCAAGCTTTCTGCAAGGTCATCAGCAATATCCTCTAATGTTCCTGCCTCAGCCGCATAATCTTTCAACTTTTCGAGGACTCTTCCTCCATAATTTCCCTTACCAGTGTTCTGAATCTTGTTAACAATATCCGGATTTTGCAACAACGCATTAGCTTCATCAGCAGACCGTATGTCGCTTAGGTTTCCATTCCATTGTCTACCTATCGCTTCAGACACCTTATTGATTTGCTCTTGCGAAAATCCTCGGAAATAATGGTTAAAACTTCCATGAGAGCCATGATAACCCATTTGCGCCACCATGATGTCCTTTAAGTTTTGCTCTTTTTCCTTTTGAAGTTTTTCAGCTTTTTCTGCGTCTTCTACGGCTTTGATACCACTAGTTTTGTCTATAGAGTCACGTAATCTGTCTATTGCATCCGTCAAGATTTCATTTCTATCCGTCAATTTATCTATAGTCCGGTTTACTTCTTTTGCGTTTCCACCTACTCCAAACAAACTATTGAATCCACCAAACGATATTGTATTGAGAATATTACCAATGCCGCTTACCAAAGACCCTCCTATCTGTGTAATAAACTCACCACTTAGGATATTCTTCAATATACCATTGACCGCATTCAGAACTGTATCAATCAAGCTGCTAATCAATGTTCCGATACCATCCTTCAAAACATCAAGTATCTTCAAGATGGCAGATACGATTTGACCAATAAATCCAGCTTGCGATAATCCTTTAGTTAATGCATCACCAGCTTTCTTACCAGCATCTGCGGCTGCGTCTGCGGCTTCCTTGCCCATATCCTTCAGTCCGTCAACCGCATTTTTAGCCTCCTTCAAAGCTTTCAGTCCGTCTATTCCACCTTTAAGTTGGTCAAAACTATCCCAAAGAGTTTCCAAATCAGATATTCCAGAATTAGAAAGGAACTCATGGATAGCTGAAATCGGTTGCGTCACATTCTGTGTCGTTTGAGCCAACTTCTGACCACTAGTACGGACTTTTGTGTTAGCCGTAACAATCTTCTTGCCGGACTCTGCTAACTGACCTTGTACTTTATTCAATTCTTCTTGTAGCCTTGTTTGCTCTGCAACATTGCCCGACTTCTTTGCATTCTCAATCTGTTCTTGCAAAACCTTAATACGAGGTATAAGCAAAGTTTCCGTTTTCGTGTATTCCTCTTGTGCAATTTTCGCATTCTTCAGAGCATCCTGATAAGCTACAACATCCCTTGCAAGGTCTTTCCAACCTAAATCACTTGTATTGCCAATCGAATTACGGATATTCTGCATAGCATCAACGATACTCTTCTGCTGATCTGCACCCAAATTTTGGAACTTATCCGTACCTACGAACTTATCCAGATCTGCCAATAAAGGAACAAGCGCATCTTTCATAATGCCACCAACATTTCCGAAGACTTGATACCAGTCTATCTTCTGCATAATAGCACTAGCCTCAACCGAATCCGTCTCTTTCTTCTGCTCTTCTTTCAAAGACTTTATCTTCCATTGCTTGCTTGAGTCCGAATCCGTAGAGTTTTCAACCTCGCTAATCCTCTTAGCATAATCGGCAGCAATAGCTAACTTCTGCTCTTGGAATGTACCATAAGTCTTCAGATAATCGTACATGCTTTGCGCTTCTTTAGCAAGCACATCCTCATTCTGCTTTACCGCCTTATCCCGAATTGCATTCATCTGATTAGCAACACTCATGCCTATGGTCATATTCATGCCATTGACCTTAACCGGATTACCCTTGCTATCCTTCATGGTTTCATTCAAAACCTCATTCTTATACTCTTCATCGGTTTTGCTCGGTTTCCACATATTAGCCTTACGACCTTTGCCGGAATTAACCCAAACAGCTTGGTCACGCTTTTTCCTAGCCTCAACCAATTTGTCTATACCATCTTCTACCGCTTTTTTCTCCTTGTCGGCATTCTCGGTAATCTGAGCCAATTCCTTGCTATAACCCTCATTCATCGCATTGATGCGATTCTTGGTCATATCTTGGATAGCTTTCTCCGAATAGGATGAAATAGACTTAGCATAGTCCTCCTCAGCCTTCTTGCGTTCATACGCTCTTGCTTGTGGGTTATCCGTTGCACCTGTTTTCTTTGGTGTAGTCTTGGTTGTGTTTGATATTGTTCTACCCTTCTTATTTGCATTTCTTTTGTCTAGTTCCCATTTTGCTAATTGTGCATCATTGAAACTTTGTTGTTGATTTCTAAATACGCCATTTGTTTTAAGAATTAAATTACGTCCATGATGCGTTTTCTTATAATCACCTTGTGTTTTGGTGTCTCGTAATCTTCTATTCAATAAGTCTTTCAACTGTGAATCTGTCATTGACTTCATCCAAGATGGAATTTTACTATCATCAACGTTAATTAGTAAATTCAATCCATAAGTTCGACTCCAAACACTAATAAGTTGTTCCGTTGAAGAAGTTAATTCGTCTATGGACATCTTATTCCGCTTATTTACCCAATTATTTCGAGCTTGTGTATTACTCCAATCAACTCCTTTTAAGATTACATTGTTTACCGCTTCTTCGGCTCTCTTATAACTATCTTTCAACGAAATTACAGAATCAACATGACGCAAAATAGAACTCTTCAAACTTGCTAACTGAAAACTATTGTATCCCATTTTTTCCCCCCATTCTTCAAATGGTACTAACATCGAGCGAAGAGCGGTATCATAGTCTTGTGCCGCCTTTGCATACTCTAAAGTTCCCTTTGTGGCATCATCCATACTTTTCTTTAATGAGCCAATCTTTTCTATTGTACTATCGGGTACAATCTGGTTAAACATCATTTGAACAGCAGATATATCTTCCTTCTTGATATGTTGTCCAAAATCCAACCAACTTCCATTTAAATCATCCGCAAACTTATCGTCTAAAGATTTGCGTGCCTCTTCATATTGGGAAGCTATCGACATCAAGGCATTTGCCCTCTCTCTCTCATCATTTTCCAATTGTAATGATGCAGTAAATTCATCGTGCTTGTTTTTTAAAGTTTCTAAATTTTCCTTTTCACCATCACATTTAACACCATATTGCTCATAAACACCAATAAGCTCTTCCTTTGCTTTTTTATGTGCATCGGTACTACTATCAGTATTCTTCATTACATTTAACAAGGCTTCTACCTTATTGGTAGTTAGACTAGCCGTTTCGCCAAAATGAGAAGTATCAGCCGATATTTCTTCTGTCTCGTCTCCAAACATAGAAAATACGGAATACAAAGTTGTTCCCAGGGTTATCAATGCACCTATCGGATTAGCAGCCATTGCCGCCCACATACTTTTTAAAGCCTTTTCGCTACTTCTTACCGCACTTGAAAAAAGATTGACAACCGTAGTCGTATACTTTGTACCTGCTGCATAAAGTGCATTTTTGACAGTGGCTGTTGTTGTCGCCAATATCCCAGCTTTCTTTGCAGTGGTATTGGAAGCTTGAGAAACAGTGTTAATATTATTTTGTATCGTAGCCTGTTGCTTACTTAAATTCTCCTTTGTTTGAGCAATCGTCTTACGTTCGCTTTCAATGGTCGAAATCTTTGTTTGAGCAGCATTCACTTGTTTTGTTGCCGTTTCCAAACGTTCTTTTGCTTCTAGCGCATTCACGGCATTACCCTCTGCATCAAAAGCTAAGTTTGCGCCACCAGCAGTTTCCTCAACCAATTTTTGAGCCTCAGCAAAGGCATCTTGGGCATCTTGCAAATCATTCAAGGCTGCTGTATATTGTCTAGCCAACTCAATATCCCTATCATCAAGATTTGATATTTTCTCCGTGGTAGTCTTCAAATCATCTTTAAGAGACTCTATTTTTTGTTGACGAAGTTCCTCGGTCTTTCTTTTTTCTTCATCAAGTTCTATCTGGCTTTGTACTGTTGCTTGTTGCTGAGCCTGTAAAAGTTCACGTTTCGTCTCTAGTTGGGAACGCATTTGTGCCGAAATAACGCCCTCTTGCTCGGCTGCATCTAACCTTGCCTTTACAAAGTCATCGGACACAGCAGTATCTCCAACAATACTTGCCAAGTCTTGTTGTTTGCTTACTCGCTCTTGCTTTTTGTCCTTACCAAGCGACTTGTAGTTTGAGTTCTCTAGGTCTTGCAAACGCTTGATTTCAGCATCAATTCCCTTCATCATATCATCGGCTTGTTGCGCTTCCTCTGCTTTGCGAATAGAAGCAGCCGCCATTAATGATGCACGATAAGAACCAACGGCTACTATAGCTGTACCAATAGTTTTTATAACCTCTTGCCAATTCTCTACCATTGCAGAAATAATTGACAATCCACTAGAGAACACGCCCTCGGATTTTTTGCCGATTTCGTTGAACATCTGCTGGATGGAGTCACCAATATTGCTCCACTGACCCTCCAAAGTTTTTGATTGCTGTTCCATCAAGCCTCCGAAGCGTCCACCTGCTTGCGTCATGTTGGCGATAGCTTCCTTGAAGATGTCTGATGTCACTTTACCCTTGGAAACAGACTCTTGAACCTCCGTTGTGTTTTGGTGTAAGATTTTACCCAATTCTTCTGCTAATGGGACACCTCTACCCATGAACTGACGCAAATCCATTGTAAACATTCTTCCTTGCGAAACGGTCGTTCCATAAAGATAAACAAGGTCTCCAAGCGGAATGTTCAAGCCCGAAGCAATGTCACCAAGTTGGACAAGGGTTTTGTTAACATCTTTCGCTTCCGTTCCGTATGCCAAAAGCTGTTTTGCACCGCTCGTAACACTGGACAAATCGAAAGGCGTATGAGCTGCCGTTTGGATAAGTTCGTCCATCAATTGCTTAGACTTATCCGCACTACCAAGCATGGTATTGAAAGATATTTCAAGTTGCTGGAATTGGGAACGAGTATTAAAGATACTACCTGCCAGTTGTTCAAATCCTAACCCACCAAGTAATGTTGCCGAAAGCATGTGAGCATCGCCAGTAACTCTTTGGAACAAACTAGTCATTCCTTCTCCAGCAGTCGGAGCTGACTTCATACGTTCTATCATTTGGCTCATGCTATCGGTCAACATATTTGTTGCTTCTTTTGCCGGATTTGCTGAACCTGCATACAAAACATACTCATTCCGCATATTCTCCAAGGTCTGACGAGCACCGACAGCACCTCCTTCTAAGTTCTTCAACTGAGCTGTTTGACCTGCCAAAGAGCCTTTTAAATAGTCAATATTCTTCTGTAAAGAATCTATGGATGACTTATCCGTTGTAACTCCAAGAGTTAATCTCTTGTTCGTGATTTGCTGTTGGATTTTCTCTATTCGGTCTTTGGTAGCTTGCATTTGAAGTTCATAGCTATAAACTTCCCTAGCGGCTGCTTGCATCTTCTTATTAAACTCAGAAGACATCACGTAAGCGGCTCTTGAAGCTGCTTGCGTTAAATCCTTTAAGCGATTGCTTGCATCTGCATATTTTTCCGTCAAATCCGCAACAATAGCTGGGTCGGTTGACTTATTGGTCTTCAACAACTCAGCCCTCAACTTTTCACACTCGGAACGAAGTTTCGTAACCTCCTCGAAATTCGCTTTGACATCGAATCTTAATTCTGCCATATCTTGTGTTTTTATTGGCAAAATTAGCTAATATTCAAAGGAATAACGAAAGAATTAAGGTGTGCTATTTCACTAAAGATTTAAGTGCAAAGAATAAGGTCTAGACACAAAAAAGCCTTCCACATTCACATGCAGAAGGCTCGGTTGTTTACTTATTTTTCTTCTATATATAAAGACCGTCAAATCACGACAGCCTGTAATTCTTTTGAAATTCCATGTAAGCAATCAAGAATTTGCTGCTTACGTTTTTTGCTAGGCTCATGGATTCCCATTGCATACTGACGCATCAGAGAAGCATTAATGCCAGCTTTCTTTGCGACACCATTTATATTCAGATATGAAAAATAATCGAAGAAAGAACCTATATCATACCGGAACTCAAACACCAATTCAGGCATTTGCTTTCCCTCTTCTTCAAGAAGCTCTTTAATCTCTTCCTTTGCTACAAAAATATCTTCCATCGCTTGTTTTGCAGAGTTGCCAAATCCGACTAGATGGAAGTCTGGAAATTTATCCACCATATAGCAAGAAAAATTCTTTTCTTCTTTACACTTTTCTACTTGTATAATTACCTTTGTTGCCATAATCCCGATTCTAAACTTTAAAAAGAGGTCTTAAACCCATATCAACGTCTTGCTATATAAGCGAAAAATTGCTGGGCTTAAAGCCCAAGCAATCTTTCAAGAATACTGTCGTAAGTCTTTCGAGAAACTTCACGACTGCCGTGCCGTGGCACTGGACATTTAAGTTTTGTTGTTGGACTAAACCAAATGTCGTGATTACCACCATGCCGAACCACATAGCAACCTGCTTGGGTCAGCTTTCTCAATAATTGACTAGTCTTCATCATATATAGAAGAAATTAATAAATAAGTAAAAGACCTCTTTTGTCCTTAAGACAATGCAAAGATATAACTTTTTTGTTATATATGCAAATAAAAGGATAACTTTTTTGTTATATTAACCACAATTAACAAAAAGAGCCACCCCGAAGGATGGCTCGCTAAACTTTACTATACTAAACTGTTCTATACAGGGCTTCGCTGCACAACACTGTACTGCGCTGTACTGGACAACACTTAACTAAACTGCCCTTTATTTTAAATTAACGAATACATCACGAACCTTTGCAAGTTTCGCCAATGTATCGTAATACTTAGATTGTTCTTCCATAGGCAAAGGTCGTACATTGTTTATGATTTCAGCACCTTGCTTTAATGCCTTCTTGATGTCGCTCATCATTTGGTCGTAGCCGTAATTGGCTTGCTCGTTGCTAGGAACAATCACGTAGCCATTGCCCCAAACATTACGAAGGCAACATTGCTTATTTTTCAACATGTCCTCACGCAATTTTTCAACCATTGCCATGTACGTAAATTGCTGTAATTGGATAGCCTCAATATAAGCATCTACATCCTTATCATAATCTTCAAAAGCAAGTTTTGGTAAACCCAACTTCTCTTTGAGCCACTTATGTGGAATAAGCTGACCTTCGTCAAAGCTAGCTATTAGCTCTTCTTCGAACGCTCCTAGCACTTCATTTGTTAATTCCTTTACACTTTCCATAATCGTTATTTTAACTTTGTTCTCTGTCAAGGATTCGAACCTTGATGAATACCATACAGAGAAACCATTTGTTGACTTCACTCAACTATACACTATAAAACTAAACTTTACTTAACTGAACTTGACTTTACTTGACTTTACGCTACCTTCACTTCTCTTCTCTGGACATTTAGCTCCCCATAGAAGAATCGAACTTCTACTAGCACCATGTGGGGATAACCAACTATTTCATCACCTTTGCTTCAAACTTTCCATACATTGCTCGGAATGTGCCTAAATGGTATCTAAGACCAGCAACCTCGAACAACTTAACAATTTGGTCTCGGTCTAATTGACTTTCATCATACCAACAAGTGCATTCAGTACTCCACTCTGGGAATATCGCACGAGTAGCAAGAACCTTTGCGCCTCGAATACCAACGGCACGGCAATCTACATAAATGCCAAGCTCGTAAAGTTGCTCAGGAGTTTTGTCCGCATCCTTGAACTTCAACAAACCATCATCCATAACACCAAAAGAACGCTCAACCTTAGCACCAAGACGAATCTCTTTGGCAGCACATTTAACGGCTTGCATGATGTGCGAACTAGGAATAATGTATTCGCCCTTTGTATTCTGATACAAGGATGCCAAGAACTTCAATCGGCATATCTCCAATTGGTCTTCTTCCGTCTTTTTTCGCTTGGCAGTCAAACCGGAAATCTGCTTTGAGTAAGCATCGAAAGGAGAAACTGTTCTCGGATTATTCAACATCAATGGACTAACACCAACCAACTTAAAACTAATTGTCTTCATACTTTTCTTTACTTTTAAAATTAAACACGGCAGTTTTACAGGTATGCCTCTTACCTTTGGGACAAAACAAAAGCCCCGTCCGCTTATTGTCGTGAGTAGCGAACGAGGCTAAAAGTATAGAAAAGTCCGAAGACTTCTAAATTTCTTCTTATCCCAGTAACCATGCTCACGACTTCACGGCTAAACCATTTCTGATTTCGTTTGCAAAGGTAAGCATAATTTCTGAAACACGCAAATTATTTAGTGTATTTCTTTATTCTTTTAAACTTTATTTTCTTTTAGAAACTTATTTTTAAAATTACACCTTATTGTATTATAGCTCTTGCAATGTACCAAACAAACCATTTCTAAACTAAAACTGTTAATATCCTAAGTTTACGACACTCCAAGAGCCATCACTATTCTTCTTGACAACACCATGCAAATCAACGAATTTCTTCTGACCACCATAGGTTGAACGTAAAGAATAAGAAACAGTGACCTCACGTCCACTAACGCTTTCTTTTTTCACCTTGAACACATTGGAGCTTTCCGCACCTACGGAACTTGTAGCATTGCTAACATTCCACTCTTTTTGAAGAGCATCCTCTATTGAATACAGGTCTTCATCCGAAACATACACATCGGTCTCACTAGAAGAACTGATAGCATTTGCTTTTTCGTATTCTCTTGGGTCTTCACGCTTCCCATCTCTCACGATATATACATAATGACATGATTTCAAGTCTTTCACTATCAACGATTCCAAATTCCAATCTTTAGGATTCCTATAAGGAATTGAGACTTTCATATCATACGCAAATTTCCCATTTTTTCCTTCCACAACACCCTCTACAGTTCCTTTATCACTAAAGCTACCTTTCTGATCATTATAACCCTTATTGTTATAAAACTGACTATCAATCACCTTATAGCTTTTGCCAAAATATTTTTTTAAAACCAAGTCACGTTTTGGCATACAGGAATCCTTGGAAATAGCTCGTATTTCATGTTGTTCCCACTCTTCAACTATCATCTTGTCTCTTTCAGAGGCAACCTTTATTGCGTAACCACAAATGGCAACAATTACTACAATAATGGCTACGTAAGCTATTTTCTTCATAATCACATTTATTTAAATTGTTAATATACTAACTTTACAACACTAAACCTGTTAATTCGTTTATTTACGAATTGGATGTATTCCTATGATACGTTCGACATCTTTATCGAAGAATACTTCATATCTTGTACATTTTTTATTTTTGTCTATATACGCACCATTAATCTTATCTGGAGAGATTACAACATAATAACCACATAATTCTGTATGATTATTAATCATACCAATTTCATCAGCTTTTTCCAACAGATTTTTTGCATTTTGATCTTGTCTTTGTATCTCATTACAAACATAATTGATATTACTACTAGACAAATACATATTCCTAGACAGCGAGTCGTTGCGCCACAAACTATTATAAGCGACCATAACCATTTCGGCAGAAGCAGGATTGCATTGAAATTCCTCTAACTTCTCTACATTGGCGCACTCAAACCCTCTTGCCTTAATAAGGGCATCAGCTTTGTTTTCCTTTGATGTACAGCTAGTCAACAAGAGCACAACAAAAGAAATAAAATATAAGACCTTCTTCATAATCCCATACTTTTAAATAATTGAACTTAGTGGGGAACACCCCACGTTACTTATCTATATGCAAAGTTATCGGTTTGCCACAATGAGGGCAGATGAGGGAAGCACCCTGCTGTTCGTTTTCGTCCGCTACAAGCTCAGAAAGAGATACACCTATTATATCGGCAATCTCTTTTGCACGTGATAAAGACATAGTACCATTTATAAGTTGAGCGGTTAATGATGGCTGAGCGATACCCAACTTTTCTGCAACCTTTGATATGGTAAACCCGCTTTCTTTTATTGCTTTCTTTATATCCATAATATTATAGAATTAATTGTATATTATATTATGGTGCAAAGATAGCTAAAAGATTTGAAAGTACAAAGGATTAATAGATTTATCTTTATAAAATTAAAAATATTATAGAAATCGAGCTATAAACGTGAATAAAGGTTAAATATAGAAAGAAACTTATATTTTTATTTGGTAGTATAGAAATAAATCTATATCTTTGCATCGTGATTAAGAAAGAAAGGTCACAATAACATTATTAATTTAGCTGAGGTTGCACCTCCGAGTCGGCACTCGTAAAACGGTATAGTGATTATGGCTATTACATTAAGAAATACATTGAGTGAGGTAATGAAGCTTGCTTGGCAGTTCATCAAGAAGAATGGCTACACAATGAGCGAGGCTTTAAAGGTCGCTTGGATGAACATCAAGCTGAAGGGTCAGATGAAGAAGCGCATCGTGAAGTTCTACTTCCAGAAGGTTGATGGCAGCTTGCGTGAGGCATTCGGCACATTGAGTGAGAAGGTTATCCCAGCTACACAGGGTGCAGGTCGCAAGATGAATGACACTTGCCAAGTGTACTTCGATACCGAGAAAGAAGAATGGCGTTGCTTCAAGAAGGCAAACCTTATGAGAGTTGCATAACAGATTTCTAACGATTTAAAAAGAAACTAGATATGAGCGCAAAGATTATCGTGATGCAAGGCAATATGATTGCAACCATCGAAGAGACGAACAAGGACGCATTTATCAAGCGTGGTGAGTATAAAGAGACCGAGCTGGACAGACATAAGCGTGAGGTCGATTTCCTGATTACAAGCATCGCAAACCGCTACGAAGTGACATTCAATCACAAGGTAGAGCTGAAGGAAAGCCGGAGCATCAAGAAAAGCGAGTATTTCGAAAACATCTACTACGTTACCGAGAATGCATTGAATAAGCTAAAAAAGCAATACTCATACGAGTGTGACTTGTAATAGATTTCGTGAGGCACACGCTAAACTGCACCGGACTTTGAATATTAAACATTTAAGAGATATGAATAAGAATTTGATGGATGCTCTTTACGTTGAGCATGATGGCAAGATTGGCGTTTTAAGCTCAGATGAACGCAAGGTGGTATCACAGGTTATCGGCACGGATTTGACGCTTGTGTACGACAAGAAAGAGGGTGATACATACCTTTTGATACCATTGACCCGAAACCACAAGTTCGAGTGCAAGGGTAGCCACATCATTGTGGATGGCAAGCGGTTCGATTCTGACATCTTTTTCCGCAAGGATGCTTGTCAATGGATTCAAATGCAATCTAATGAAATGCTATCAATGGTAGCGCAACAATATACAAGGTGAGGCACACCTGAACAACTGCACATTATCTTTGATGTTTAACTATTAAATTTCGTGAGCAATGGAAAGAAGAAGTAATGTGCAGCATCGTGCCGAAATAGTTGGTCGTGCTGGCGAGGACAGAAGTCCTCCAAAGTAAAACAAACGTTAATGTTTTAAACAAAACACTAAAGTGTTTGCAAGTTAAAGAAAATAGCATTAACTTTGCAGCCGAAAGTAATAATGGTTGTGAAGTAACGGACACGACTGACGAATAAAGAAGACATATTAAACAAATGGTTATAAGCTCCAAGCGTGGAGTCATATTTCGTCAAGCCCATTCCGTTACATTTGTGGGTAGGCGAAACAAGCCCTGTCCATCCTCTCTCACAACATGGTGGACGGGGCTTTCCTATTTGCAAGAAACCATACTTATAATATTTAAATTGTTTAATATGAAAGATTTTTTAGAAAAGAATTTGAATGATGCACCCATGCTGGGAGCATTCGTAAATCAAAGTGAGAAAATCAAGGTTGAAGGCTTTGAACTCATCAAGGTAGAAGAACGTGATGGTAAGCAAGCCATCAATGCAAGAGAGCTGCACCAAAAGTTGGGTAGCAAGTATCAATTTGCGAATTGGATTCAAGAGCGTATTGAAAAGTACGGATTCGTTGAAAATCAAGACTATGAGGTTTTTAAGGAAAATCTTAAAAACTCAAAAGGTGGCAGACCAAGCAAGGAGTACGCCCTATCTTTAGACATGGCGAAGGAGTTGTGTATGATTGAGAACAATGAGAAAGGTAGGATGATTCGCAAGTACTTCATTGAGGTTGAGAAAAAGGTAAGAATGCAGAGTGTTCCATCTTTGCCCGATTTCACCAATCCGGCTATAGCAGCGAGAGCTTGGGCTGACCAGTTCGAGAAGAACCAAGTGCTGACCTTGGAGAACAAGCAACAGAGAGAGGAACTTGCCAAGGCATCGCAGGAGATTGTCGGACTGAGCGCACAGATTACAACAATGAAGCCTAAGACTACTTACTTCGATGTGATGATGAAGAACAAGAGCACAAGCGTGATTACATCAATGGCGCAGGATTACGGAATGAGTCCGCAAGCATTCAACAAATTGTTGCATGAGCATGGTATCCAGCACAAGGTTTCTGACCAATGGGTCTTGTACCGCCAATATTTGGATAAGGGATATGTGAATAGCGAGCCAGTGACCATTACGCACAATGATGGAAAACAAACCATCAAATACAACACGAAATGGACTCAAAAAGGGCGTTTCTTTCTCTATGAGTTCCTAAAGGAGAAAGGTATCTTACCTTTGATTGAACGAAATAATAATGGTGAGACACACTAGGACAACTGTAAAAGCCCCAATCTCGTTAGAGGTTGAGGCTTTCTTTATTTTTACATTTACTTCTTATCTAACCCATCGGAGAACAAACACTTTTGCGCTAATTTTCAATGACTTGTATTTTTATTACAAAAGTATTGTTATTTTACATTTCGGCTTCATTATACTCATAATCCCAGAGGAATAACTTGCCTTTGACGTTTCTAATCGGCTTATCGAACAATTTAGCATTCTTCAAGAACCAATGATATTGGAAATCTTCAGCAAATGCATCCGGATAAGCCTCATGGAATTGAATATCATCCAACTCTACGCTGCCGATAATGGCTGACGTTGGCAAGTCTTTGAAGTCTGGAATAACAATACCATGCTCTTGGCAATATTTCTTCATTGCGCTCTCCTGCCATCCGTCAAGTTTTTCGGGTTTGGCTTGGCTAGCATGAATAAGGAAACGACCACGGAACTTTCTATTCCATGTTCTGTTCTCAATGGTCTTGCAGCCGATAGCGATTAACCAAGCATACGGCTGACGAATTGATAATACTTTCATAAGCTCATTGTTTTATTATTTGCATCCGCAAAGGTAACAAAAACCTTCGAGAAATACAAGGAAACTCTAATTTATTTTCATGTTTTCTAAAAATAATCTTGAAATAGCTTGCATCCTACAGACGGTAAGAGGTTAGAACCTCTTCCGTCTTTTCTTTCTGATTCTGTCCCAATCCGGTTTTAGCACATCCATCGTGGCGACCATCGCCTTGTACTTGTCGCCAAGTTCGCCCTCGTTCATAGATGAACGGAAAGTGTACATCTTGTATCGTTCATGCTCTGGCACATATAATCCCACCATCAAGGAACGGACTCCATCCACCTCCTGCTCCGGTGCTATCAATACAAGCCCCTCGTTCATGCTTTCCAACTTGAAAATCTTTGAGGTGACAACCTCATAATAGTCTAGTACATTCATATTCTTGTCTCCTATAATTAGTTTGTACGTTCAAACACTTCAATATACTGGATAGAGCTACAATCAATATATTTACGTGTAAACACTACTGTACTTCCACTTCCAATCATAAGTGTTCTGTTCTTTGTATTGCAATTGAAAGAGGTTTCACCACCAACACTATTGAAGTCGAAACTTATTTTTGCTCCACCTACCAAGTTGATACTTCCTCTAAGACCTTTGTCCTCGGCTTCGCCTAATATCACATTCACATGACCTGCATCCATATTCTCCTATAATTAATTGTTAAACACCTTCTCTAATAAAGATACGTATGATAGAGTCACTATCAATGTAATCTCTGTTTCCGTTCTCACCAAGTATAGTTATCAAATGCTTTTTTTTGTTATAAAGAACATCGGCAGTAAAATCAAATAACTTTGATTTGCTAAAGTTTGCATGAGTTAACTGCCCATTAGAGAGTGAAATTCCTGCAATGCAACCGCACTCCTTTGCATCATCTAAGATGTCTTTGATAATCTTAATATCCATAGTCTTATTACTTTACTTCTCGTTCTACAATATCAAAATTATCCCACGTCTCTCCTTCGCTGTCTGAGATATGAAAGAAAGAATCTGAGATATTGTATAGATAATCATCGCAATTTAAAACTCGCTTGTAATTCTCCAAAGTGTTCATTCCTTTGTGTCCTATAGCCTTTCTAGCCTTATCTCTGGTATCGAAGACTTCTGCATCAACCTCAACAGCTTCACCCAATCCGTGTTGGTACGAAGAAATTACTACATATACTTTCATAGCTTAAACCTCCTTTTATTACGCTACCTTAGATAACGTTTCTTTATCGATCTCAATCCACTGCGTACCATCCTTACGAAAGAAGATTTCACTCTTGATACGCTTACCATCCACATCAATGCAATTACCCTTGCAGACAAAGGTGTGGTTCTTTGTCAATGGTACAAGAAGGTACGTTTTACCCTCTCTTTTGCGTTCTACAAGCGTTTTGTCCGTCCCAAGGATAATTGATACCCTTTCGTCCTTATCGTCCTTTAGAACACCTATTTTATCCGTGTGCTCGATATAGAGCACATTCAGAAAATTCTCATCCATTTTCTTATGCATTAATCATTCTGTTATACTTTTTCTTATTAACACCTCGTTTAACGGCTTCATAGAGCAAAGTCAAAGCTAATGCTTCATCCTTGACTTTCAAAGCCTTCAAGGTATCTCTTTTTACGTTGTAGTTATCATCGACCTCACACAATGGTACGTAGCCTTTGTGCTCGAAATTTCTTCGACCAATCGCCCAAATCTCATAGCCATCCGGAAACTCGTTTGTTGTCTCGAATACATAATTGCCATCATTAAACTTTTCCATAATCAATTGTATTAAGTTCTTTACCTTATCTTTTCTTACTCCTCCCATCGGAAAGCGTTAGGGTCTTTTACGACCTTCTTACTGGCTTCGTCCCACATGTAACCATCCGTAAACCATTTAGGGGCTTTACCATTGATTACTCGTTTTGCATCGGCTATGCTAGCATAGTCCGGTTCAGCAATATTATCAATGCGAACGGATACCTGACCAAATACGTCCTCCACCTTAGTAATATGATGCCCTTTGTAGAACACTTCTTTCAAACACTTAGCGATTGTCTCCATATCTCAAATACTTTAAAAGTCCTTAACTAAAGGGGTGATTAAAGGCTCACCCCTATTAAAGCCTCGCCAAACACCTTAGAACGTGTATATATCTTTATGCAACTCGCAAGAAGTTGTAAGCCTTGAATTGTCTCCATGCGCCCTTTTCTTCATCCCAATAGCGGATGCAATCTCTTGATGCTGCATGACCAGTACCATTTGGAGTGTAGTCAATGTGGCTCTGAAGGAGAGTACCAAAGGCTTGTCTTACCTCACCATTCATCTTCATAAAGAAGAACTCTACTACCTTGGTCTTCATCGCTGCCTCAAGCTTTACGACCTGCCAAGCCTGTTTCAAGCACTCAACCCAAGACATTGAACTTGATTTCAACTGATAGGCTCTATGTGCCAACTGCATTACCTTTCTCATCTTGTTCTTAATTGAAGTTGTCATATCCTCAAACCGTTTTACGAGTGCCGACTCGGCTGCATAACAGCAATTAATAGTTAAACTTTAAAGCCTTTATCTCTTAAAGACATTGCAAAGATACAAAATATATTCTAACATACCAAATGTTTTGAAAGAAAATGTGAGAATATAAACAATTATTAACTTAGTAACCTCGTTTAGACTTTATTCTTTACTTTTATTCACATTGTTAGAACTTATCTACACAAAACAAAGAAAATATTTGGTAGTTTCATTTATATTCATTATCTTTGCACACAAAATAAAATCTCACATTATTAAATATAAGAAATATGGACGTTAAAACAATTATCAAAGAAAAGGGCTTTACTATTGAACAGGTAGCAAAAGAAATGGGTATCACAAGATTTACTTTTACCCAAAACCTCAGCCGTAACCCTACGATGAGGACATTACAGCGTATTGCCGATGTATTAGGGTGCAAAGTTGGCGACTTCTTCAAAGACGAAATAGAGCCATCTAAGCCAACATTTGTTTGCCCTCATTGCGGCAAGCCTATCGAGCTGGAGATTAAGGCTAAGGAGGGGAAATGATATTCCTCTCCTTTAACTCTTCTATTCTTTCTCCTTCAAAAAGCCTATACCTGCATAAACATTACCCAACTTATACCAAGACTGGTCTAAAGTCATAACATAACTACTGAAGGATTCTTCCTCAATATCAAGGGTGAAGTCTTCATCTACATCAGGCTCTCCATGTCTTACGTAACCCTTATTCGGGGTGTATAGCAATCTATGATATGAGCCGTCCTCACAAATATAAAGTCCGCTATTACGCCAATCGGAACTCCAAAATTCCGGTTTATTCACGTAACAAAGCATTACATCACCATCGTAAATAGGAATACTATGACTTCGCTCATCCTTTTCTCCAACAAATTTTTCGCTATCAACATTGTCAGACTGACGGATAACAGATACGATGGAGTAACCATTTCCAATAAAGTCCGCTATATCAACATATGTTCTTTGCTCTCTAAGGTCAAATTCTTGTTGGCTTCTTACGCCATCTTTCTCAAATATTACAAGTATTCTTGTGTACTTATCACCAAAATTGACCATACTTAGAATCAAGCCGTTGTTCATGTAAGACGCATAAGCTTCTTTGGCTAGTGTTAATACACGCTCTAGATATTCCAATGGCTTGTATCTAACTAACCAAGACTGACCTTTATGCATCTTTTGCAAGTACGAATACATGTTCATCGCCTCGCATTCATCTATTCCATGCTTCTTGCAGACCAACTTGAACTTATCCGGATAAACACTAGTTACAAGTCTATCCAATTCGTCCATAGCTTGCATGGCTTTCAAATAATCATTTGCTTCCATTTTACTAATCTTTAAGTTTCTCAATTATATAACCACGACCTGTATAGGTACAAGACAAGCCAATATACACTAGCTGATGTAAAAGCCACAATTCTTCAGTGAACGGCAATCTATCACACTTCACAAACTCATCTTCATCCTCAAAATCAGATGCCTTTTCCAATATTTCTTCCTTTGTCATTATCTTTAAATTTGTGCCCGAAAGCTGTTAATCCGCATCTTTTATTTTTTGTAATGTGTCAAGTATCACGTTTGCAATCTCAAACCTACCGACATTTGGATTCTGTGGGACACTATAACACAAAGCTTTTAAAAGCTCAAAACATTGATTCTCATATAATATCATACGCTTACTTCTTTTGATTAAAACACTTTTCCAACTCTCGAAGGATGAACATCCCTCCTATCTTGAAAGACTGTTCTATCACTACTCGATGTTCCTTAAATTCGTTTTGGCTTCTCGAAAACCGAAACGCTTCATTCTCTAGCATAAGCACAAACTTATTAAATTCTGCATCGGTCATTTGCATTCACCTCCTTCCTTTGAGAATAAATCATCAATATAGAACCACCCGTCTATAGGCATATTCTCAACAAATCCTTTCCAAGACTTGAATTCTTTGACTTGAGCTAATGAATAATAGTTGCCTACACTATAGTGCAGCAATATCCATTCATCATATCCTTCTGGCTCCTTATTTGTTTGATGCCACAAGTCCTTCAAGAAATCATTGATAGCCCACTCAGCACCTTCCTTAAAGCCTTCTTCAATTAATAAGGCTTCTTCCTTATCACAATCCGTCACTTTGCTGTATCTTCTTGCGGCTCCTTCTATTTTCTTATCGTCTATCATAACTATTGTTGTATTAAAAATGTAAATATGGACGTTCAAGAAAACTAAGTAAAACAGTATGTTCTTTATATGCGAAAGAATCTGTTCTTCCCATTCTCTCAAAGCGTTGCATTTGTCTTTTACAATGCTCTATAAGTTCTTTCTTAAAAGCTTCGTCCATATCTTAAACCTCCATATCTTTAGTTGTACCTATTAACTTTGCAGTCTCCTCATTGTAAGGAAGACAATATCCAAACCAAGCGTCTCCTGCACATATATATCCGTTAGGTGCTTTATAACTAAAGAAATCTATAGACCATCTATCTGCTTCGCTACATCTTACTACAACCTTATCAAAAGGTTTAAGCTCGACTTTTTTCTTCAAATCAACAATCATTTTCTTCTCAGCATCCCAAGCCTTGCCCTTCTTTGCAAGAGCATCAAATAACTGCTGCTTTTCTAAGTCTGTCGCTAAATGAACTGAATAATTGCGAGGTTTACTAAGATATTCATTCTCGCCTAAATTTACAAAACCATTTCTTGTTATATGCGCATGATAATAAAAATTTTCATCATCTTCATTTCTATAAATAAATATAAAGCGATAATTATCAAATCTATCCATCATACAAACAATATCACCATCCTTGAACTCTGGCTGAGCCTTCTCAATCTCCAAAGTTTCAAGGTTTAGTATGCCACCTAATTTTCTTTCAATCTCTCTGACATATCCATAGGCAATATTGTTATCTAACTTGTCAAACTTAGCTGTTTCTGCATTTGATACGTCTTCGTAACCATCCCTGCTATTAGAATAGCATCCGTTGAACTTTGTATAATCATCCGAATCCCATTCTTTGAAAATGCACTGAAATCCACTACTATTGATAAGCAAATCGCCTTTCTTCCAAGCGAATTTGCGCCAGTCACGCATTTCTTTTGAAGGAAGGAGAATCTGTAAGCCGTCAAGCCATCCTTTCATAGTTCCTAATTTGGAAAAAGAAAAATAAATGGTGGTATTAATATCTTTTTGCTTTGTACACCATATAGCTGTTTCTTTATCCGTTGTACTGATTGTATCTAACTCTACATTTGTATTATATAACCAATTATACAACTTTGTTCCTTGCGGCTTATTCTTTAGAATTTCCGCTATATTAATCTTTTCTTCCATGTCTGTCTTTTTTATATTCATTTATTCTTCACTAAAATATTTCTTAACAAACGCTCGTTCGGTGAGCCATTTTCCAAACCCCACTCTAAAGTAACGCTTTGATTTACCTTTCACAAACCCATATTCATCACGAGGTGTATTTACACTTAGGTATATCTTAGGAACATGGTTCACCGATACGTATGCAGTTATATATTCATCCGAGAATGCCAAATGCTGAACTTCACGGAACTTTACACTTTTAAAGAACATTTCCTTCATAAGCCTTAGTCCTTATAGATTGCATCAAGAATGCTTCTGAAATTCGGATTATCAATAACGGCTTGGGCATCTTCTTTGTTCTTGAAGTAAATAGCTCCCTCGTTATAACTACTACAAGAAGTAATACCATATTCACGGGTTCGCATGATATTATACTTATGTTCATTAGAATTCCAATCCGGTTTCCAATCTCCATTATAACACTTAGCTATATCCATTAACTTATCCAATGCAACAATTTTCTCTACATTACTATTAGTAACATTAGCAACGACAGGGCTAAGGCCACGGTCTATTAAAGTAGATATAACATCCTCATAGCTGAATGGTCTCTTCTTGAATGCTATAATGCCCACTTTCAAGTCACTTTTTTCAATGTCCACTTCCATTCCTTTAGGAATATCTATGATTAACTTATTATCTAGCATTTTCATTTTTCTTATGTTTCATTTCCAAAATATATTTTTTATTCACAACCAACTCGAAGAACTTATATTTAGCATGCATGTAGTTGCGACCTAAATCAACTCCACCGACAAATTCTTCTCTATACCAAAAGATTGCCGTATATCTTACAATATCATGCTCTTCCGGATGATTCACACGACCTTTCCACACATCTGTGCGAACCAAATCGCAATACCCATCAGGTAATTTTGCACGTATCATTCTTGTGTTCTCCGCATCAATATAGACGTTTTTGTATTCCAAATCTACGCCTAAAATTTCCTGATTAAGCTTTGCTACATCCATATCTCATTAATCTTAAAGCACTACGTTGAAGATCCCTCGGTTTGAACGGATTCTTCTTCAGTATTTTATTCACTTCATTTCGTATCTTGCGACTTTCCCACTTCTTTGTAAGACGCATAGCCTTTAACAAACGATGGTCTCCGGCGAGCTTTCCAGCATCCTTCTTGCCACAATAATAGCCTTGCCTATAAGCCCAATATCTGGTTTTATAGACTTTTTTCATTATCTTCTTAGCTTGTCTTATTTTCATGTCAACCTCACTTTCTATGAAAAAACGTTCCATGACACCAATCGCTGCTTTCAACATACTTATGTAGTTTAGTACATCTTCCTGCAAACATACCATTGAAATGTTTACAACGACCGCATTCCTTTGAAGTTCTCAAAATTGAACGAAACAAACTAACGTTGGCACTCGGCATATTTACCTTATTCCATCTGATAGTTGCTTTCTGATAGAGATTCTTTAATCTAGGAATGAATCTACTCTCTTTCTTGAATGTATATTTTGAATCGAAGTAACGTGTGTCCGTTCCTCTCGCCATCATATTCAAGATTTTCTTAGCTTGTCTTATCTTCATATACTACTTGTTTTTATAAATACTACATGTCCCCTCATAAATTGTGCTATTTGTATAGATGTCTTTATATTGCGAAATGGAAACCAATCCATTTGCCTTCATTCCCTTAAGAATTTCATCATACACACTTTCTATTGCTCTTCTCTTCAATTGCTCCATGCCAGATTTGTCACGGCAATAGTATTGCATTTCAAAGTGTGACATTTCAACTCTTGAACGAAGCTTAATAACTTGTGGCTTTATATATCTAACCTCTATCTTTGGTTTGATGCCTAGTTTGTCAGCTAGCCATTGTTTCCATTTCGGTTTTACATCTTCTCCATCCAAGCAAACAAGAAAGATGTAAATTAGACTAACACTTATATATAAAATTACAATTTCCATATGCTACTTATTTTTATCTCCAAATAATACGTGTCTTCGATAAGGAAAGAAATAGCAACGTTCTCCTGGACACCACCAACTAGGAGTGTTCTTCATGCATCTACGACATAACGCTATATTCTTCTCAGCTTTTTTGTTGTCACGTTCAAACTTTCTTCGTTCTCTTCTTGAAAGAGGAGGATAAGGATAAGTTTCTTCCTTAAACATCTTAGCAGCTAAAGCATTCAGTTTTTGAACTACTATTTCTAATATCTTTTCTATCATACGCTACTTCTCCTTATCGAATTTTGACCTCAAGATTACTATTCTATGATACCTTGCTACAAATGTTCCAAATGGAATATCAAAACAACACTTCACTCCATTAAGGAACTTGCAATCAAGCATTTTCATCTTATCATTCCATACCACCTCTATAACACTTTTTGTTTCAAGGTTAGAGATAATATCTCCAACATAAATATTGTCTCCGTTCATATCTTTCTCTCCTGTGAACTGGCAGACGGTAGAAGGGTCAACCTGATGTGCCTCGTTTCTATTAAGCATTGATTCACTCTGCCTATCCTCGATGATGTAAGTGTTACCACATTCAACACAGAAGTAACCTTCTACCCAAGTGTTATTGTCAAGACGCTTGGCCTTGAATTTGATATTTTCTAATTTCATACGCTAAAATCATTTAATTCCCTTACATTGTTTAATAACCGCCTCATTGAAAGACAAATTATAAACATGAGTATCTGTAATACCTTCAGCCTCTTTATATTTGTCAAGAATAGAATCTCTTATTCCGTCAATATAAGGCTTATCTATAAGCTTGAACATAATTACATTAGTCCAATCATCAATTCTCCTGTTTGGATTATCAATCTCGTCTTTATACCAACCAGATTTTCGCCCACTATCTTTATGTGGAACACGATATTCTGCTACCATTGGTATTGCGATAAATCCATCATTCTCCATAGTAAGAACCATTATCCAATCAAGCTCAATTCCAAGTTTTTTCATCTTGAAATACTCTTTAATGGGCAACCATCCTTCTAACTTCATTCGTTCAATAAACAAGTTAGCTACTCCTGCTCCTATAAATTCTTCGTGCATACTTTTCATTTTTTATTTAATTTATGAGCAGTACTATTAGTATGCTCTATATGTTCATTATTACAACAATATGGATAGAAATATTTATCTGCTCCATACATAAGTTCTTCTATAATATCATCGTCACTATCATTGCACTTAGAATCAATAGTAACTCTAATATTTATTTCGAATATTCTTTCCATAACTATTCTTCTTTAAGTTCTAACTCTTGCTTGATTAGTTTTAGAAAACTTCTAGCGTGAACTACAAGAACTTTCTTATTTCCTGCGTTCATCATTCTAGTATAGTTTTCAATCATATCATCAATAATTGTTAGTGCCGATACTTTACTCATATTTTTTCATATTTAAATCTTTAAGTCTATCCTTATAGAAGGCAGGAACTCTACTAACCTGCCACCAAGAATAGCATTCGTCACTCCAAGGTTCAATCCACACTGGTTCTTTTGTGTCTTTATCTTGGCAGTATACAATTCCACGTACTTCATCATTAAGCAAGAAAGCCTCTACATCAAAATCCAAATCGTCTAATGTTGCATAAGTCTTGCAATACTCATTACGTTCCCTAGTGCCTTCCCTTACGAACAACTCAAAATCATTGAATAAATCTATTTTTAGTATCTCTAAGTTATTGCTTTTAACAACATCTAGAAGAGACTTTTTGACGTTCATTTTGCTCATTTCCTATCCCTCTTTTTATAGTCATTGCAATCCATAGGAATATGGTCTGCTAACTCTTGCCAATAACACCTATTATCATAATAACAAGTTTGACATTTTTGAATCTTTTCATTCATTACTTATTCTCCTTTAAGTTCGACAGGCTCATCTTTCCAAGACAATTCTTTTCCGATGAGCTTCTTAATGCTTCCTTTAGGAAGGTAACAGCAACCGGTATTTGCGTACCTCTGCCCATATAAATATACGACAGAGCAAATCCATAATGTATTACTTTCATTTCTGCAAGGTTTTTCTGCAAAAATATGTTCACAGCCACCTTTATCTACTGCTAACCATGACATAACTAATACTATATTTTTTTAATTAATAAATTACTTTCCTTATTAAATGGCTTATAACCATTATTCAGATACCATTCGAAAACAAAACTCTCGGATTCATCTTTATTAAATTCCAACCCGATTATTTTCACTCCATTTAACTTAGCTTGTTGTTCGGCAAGTTGTAACAGACGTTTTGCAACGCCACATCTTCTATGAGCATCATCAACAAAGAGTGCATATATTAGAGCATCAGCTTTGCCGAAAATATCACTAACATATGACGGAATAGATATTTGAACTGAGCCAAGATTTTCTTCATCAGTTATTAAAATTCTGATTTCATCCTTCCATGACTGCTTTTGAATCATAATTAATCCTCCAACTCTATGTTATTTTCTGCTGCGTAGCCATCTTGTGCTTCCTCGCAATACTGACCTTCGCAAAGCCCACCTATGCCGATGTTATATTTTGAAATAATGTTCTTGTTGCAATACTCACAGATAGCATCGCCATGTTTATTTTGTAATTCTTCTCTTGTCATATTAGTTATAGTTTGATTGGGAGACCATGAACATAAACCTCATGAGTGTCACGAGTACCATCTTTTTTCTCCATATGGAAGAAGAGAGTCAATTGTAATGTTGACCTCATAAACCTTTCCGATGGTGAACGATAAGGAACTATTTTGGAAAGCCAACCCACACGCCCATCTTCATCCATAATTTTATCTCCGATTTTAACAGGCAAGGCTTTAATACAGTCTTCTTGAAGTTGTTCCATTTCTCGAAGTAACTCATCGCGTCTTACATTTAATTTGACCATTTTATCTATAAAAGGTCTGGAGATTTCTCGCCATTTTTCTATATTCCTTTCTACTTCTTCTCTTATCATATTCTATCCTCCAACTCTTTAAGTGCTTTATCTAAATACATTATAGCTTCAGTTCTCTGAGTATTTATAAGCCAATTCATAGAGTTCAAAATCTCAATGGAATTATTAATGTATTCTTTAGCTTTTTCTTTACTCATTGCTTATCCTCCTTTGCTTTTTTAAGATAAAATTCTCTCCAATCTTCAAAAGTCCAATCTCTTGTGTTATGAGTAAGATTGAAAACTTCCGTATCTTTCTCTAACTGGAATAATAGCCAAGCATAATCTTCATATCGCTTTCTTAACAATCTCTTGCGACACAATCTTACATGCTTGTATAACTTATAATCAGCGGTTGCAGCATCAAAGATTATTTTACCTATTATTGCTAACAGATAAGCAGATATAACACCTAATGCAATCCAACCTAATATTGTAATTACTAAAACCATATTCTCTTCTTTTTTTACCCTCCTTAGTAATTGATAATTTTCTGTGTTTTACGAACCTTGGCAAAGAACCCACGAATCTGTTCTTTTGTCGCAACACCTTTAATGTGACACTTCATCCAATTGCCAATACCATTGGATTTCTGAATCATTCCATCAGAATCCTCACCAATTATCACACCATATCCATCAGCGTTAACAAAGCCATCATGGATAAACACTTTACCATCACTAGCAACTAAGATAGTACCTGCTTTATATTCACTTAATCTCATATTCTTTTCTTTTTACCCTCTCCCTTTTACAGGAGAGGGTGATTAATTACTTACTCACAAATAATAGCGAGCTGACCACAAGCAGCTCCATTCTCAATTTCAGCCTTTGTTGCGATTGCTACTGCATAATCGTAACCCATCTTTTCCAATTGATTCTTAATTGCATTCATACTTAGTAATCTCCTTTTCTTTAAATGATTTATAATATAATTGCTTAAAGCCTAACTTGATCAAAACATTGATGTAATCTCTATACTGTTTACTGATAAAGATTTCGTGGTTGTTGCCAACAAATCTATACCACAAATTGTCAAGAAATACATTTGTCTTGTAATGACCTTGATTGCAGTCAATGATAACCAGCTTTCCACCTACCTTCAGATACTTCTTCAAGGTTGTGAAGGTTCTCTGTAAGTCTGGGATATGATGAACAACGTTTCTTAGATAGAATACATCTACTGATTTTTCTCTTAGTCCGACAATCTCATCTTTTCCATCATACTGGAAGTCCAATTGTGGAAGGGTTGTTACATCGCAAGTTTTATATCCAGTTTTTGGATTATAGCCACTTCCGAAATCAATGCACAATTTTGTCATCATCAATATGATTGTTTCTTCTTACAAGTTCATTGTTCTTAACGGCCTTGCAGTACTTTTCCCAATCGCAGAAATTTCCAAGAGGAGTTACGATAATATCACTTCGGTTGTACTTCCCATAATTGCCAAATACTCCAAATGTATGACCATTCCACTTGTAATCGTAAAATCCATACCCGTCATCGCCAACCTTTACAGAACCTTTTGGGAGTCTTATCTCACCATATCTAGCCTGTAAATCTTCACAAACAATGCTATAGAAGCCATCTTCCAGTATTGTTTCCAACAATTGTGGATTCAAGCTTTCCTTACACTTAGGAATGTTTATTCTTGTGTTTGGAATAATCTCTTTACACTGAAGTGCCATGTCTCTACGTCTTTCGTACTGCTCGATAGAAGACACACTGATAGCAACCTCAGTTAATCCAGCATCTTTCAATGCTACGATGATGTCCTCATTAAGCAGTATTCCATTTGTAACAAGACAAATACCATCTGACGTATAGTTGCTGACTATCTTTACAATCTTTACCAAATCTGGATTGAGCAAGCTTTCGCCTCCCATGATAGTTGCTCTTTTCAGAACGCCAACCTTCTTTAATGTTTTCTCCATCTTATCACAATCCAAGCGCAACGGTGACTTGAACTTTTGGTAACAGAAGTAACAATTTCCGTTTACTCCTGTACTTTCGTTCATGTTGCAATTCAGATTTGTGATAATTCTATATCTGAAAATACCCTTTTTCATACTAAATTAATTCCTTCTACAACACCATTGCCGAGGTGATTTTTCTCTGATATGTTATTCACATTAATAGGAGACAACTTCACGAAGAAATGCTCCTTATCAAACCATTTTTTCAGCTTTTCTGCATCAAAATCGGAAGTGTCAACAAGTGTAAGATTGATTGTAGTCTTCAGATTGCTTTCTGTGCGAATCTGTCCCAACTCCTTAATTGCCATTTTGTTCTTATAAGGAATCAACCAATTGCGCTTGTCATCATCAAATGAATGCAAACTAATCTGCAATGTGATATTTCCCTTAATAAACGAGAAGTCGCTTCCCTTGATGCCAATTGTTGATACGTAATGATGAGTATTAGGATATTTCTCCGTAATAATGCGAATAGCCTCCTTGACTGCATCAATATTGAGGAACGGTTCGCCCATACGAGTATAGTTAATCTTAAACTCCTTGGCCTTACTTGGATCAGCACCAGCCTTACTGATAGCAAACTCAACCTGTGCAACAATTTCTTCTGCTGTAAGATTACGATAACGCTTCATGTTACCTGTTGCACAGAACTTACATCTTACTGGGCATCCACTCATTGTTGATACGCCAATCATCCAACGTTCTGTACGGTCACCAAGCTCGTTGTTATCGAGCTTATTCTGATGTCTGCCAATAGCGTCCTTTGTATAATAAGGTAAGAACGTGTCTGTAGTTTCTACCAAAAAACCATCTTCTAGTTGTAAGCAATATACAACTCCATTCTTAAATGTTTTCTTTCTTAATTCTTTCATATTACTATCTATTTATTTATTCTCTTCAATCTTATACAATAATCAATAGCTTTGATTGCTAACCAAATAGCATGCTTCTGCTTATCGTCAATAAGATTATTTCTAATCTCAAATAATATTCTCTTTGTTTCTGTAGAATTCATATTATTTCTATTTATGTCTGATGGCGTTAAACATTTAACAATACTCTTTTGAGCTTTATTCGCAAACTCTCTTTTAATTCTTTAGCTTCACTCCAAGGTGTATATGTTGTAGTATAAAAATTATAACTACGTTCATCTACACAATGTAAGCCTGTTATGAGTAATTCTAACTCTTCGTTTGATAATACAACATTTTTATCCATACTGCTATTATTTATGCCAGAAGGCGGTTAAGATTTAACTATATAAAGTTGTTCATAAACAGTAGATTTCACTACAATAGGTTCAGAACCTAAGTCGTTATCATCTATCTTGATGGCAATTTCCATATCACCCTCTTCATCGTAAACATCTTGAAGCTGTTGAATAAATTCACTTATAAGCATTCTATTATATCTTTTATGCCAGATGGCGGTTAAACATGTTTGCTAAAATAATGTTCTTTTGTACTTTTTAGATATTCACCACACGTTTCTTTTGTAAGATATTCCGTATCAGAGTAAGCATTAAACTTGCCTTCTTCCACTTTTCTAAAAAGGAATCTAATATTACCCATATCATCAGAATATCCTGTGAATTGCAAATGATTTTGCTGTAATGATAACCATTCCAAGTATATTTCGTAGTCTCTTTTAGAGAATTTGAACCAACGTACATTATTCTTGCACCATCCAAAGTAACTTGGGTCAATTCTAAGAACCCTTGTAACTGGCATACCTTTATATTTACCAAACGTAATTATATTCATACCTACACCTCCATTTCGTGTTTTAGTCCTAGACCAAAGAGGAGGTGCTGGAGTTCGTGGATATAATGTATCTCCATTATAAAGATTCTGTTAATAGCAACGTAAAAATTTTCGCTAAGCTCTATTGTTAAGCGAATATCGTTAACGTTCTTCTCAAAGAATTTCTCATATAATTTCTTCCATCCATTCTTCTCTAGAATATCAGGAATGAGAGGAATCGGTAAAATATCTCTGTCTGCAACTAAAGCTGTTTTTGTACTATTAGTTGAAATCAAAGCATAACATATCTTGTTTTGAAGAAAGTTTTCTTCAAAATTAACAATAGTATAAGTATTGGTTGCAAACTTTACCAAATCTCCTGGAATATATTCTAACTTTTCCATACGCTCTAATCTTTGCTATTAATGAAATCCTCATACTCACCTATCGTGATTTCCTTGAAATCAGAGTTGTGCTTCTCGGCTCGGATGCTGTCATCTAAGTAAACGAAAATGCGGTCTTTGTGACGTAGGAGCTGAGTAATAGAGAAACGGCTAGCTTGAGTGACTTCTATATTCAGTTCCTTCATTACCTTAAAATGGTTAGCAACTGATTTATAGGAGAGAAGAACGGAGGCTATTGCCTTGCCTTGCTTACTACGCTTGTTAGGCGCAATAGCTACATAGTAACCGTCTTCCAATTTTACACCGTCTACCTTCTTCCACACCTTCTTATCTAGCGTATCGTAACGCTCAGAAAGAACCCATATAGCGGTAATCTCGTACACTCTTGTGAGAGTTCTGTTAGGCTGATAGCCCTGATATTTTTCAAATTCGAAACCTACGGCTTCTTCAACTCTTTTCATGTAGGCTTGATGCTCTTCAAATTCTGCATCGAGAATACTCTTAATTATCTCATAAGCCTTTGTCCCTTGTTTTGCTTCGTACAACATACGCTTTACTTTTTATAGTTGCTATTCTCCTTATACCCACCACTTACAAGCCATTGACCAAATTGTTCAAGACTTTCTATGTTATTTATAAGACTCCATTTGTCACCTATATCATCAGTTGTATAAGCTATAAAAGTCTTATGTGTGAGCACATTCCAACAGATTTCCAATCTGTGTAAAATGGTTTTTCTAAAATTATATCTTGCTGCCATACGCTTTACTTTTCTAAAGATGTATATATTCGTTCACTTCACCCAAAACCTGTGTTAACAGGTTCTTTAGAATCTTCAATTCCTCATTTGAATATGTAGCTATAGGATAACCATCAAGGGTAGTATCGCCAAAGAAGCTACGACTTATCTTTAATGAGTGTTTATTCTTTTTCATATTTCTTTTTTTGTTTCTTAACTTCTTTAAAGATTACACCTTTTCCGTCTGAACGATTTGCATAACCGCATTTAAACTCATCACTTGCGTTACATCCGTAATTATCAAAGAAGCAACCTTTGCAATTTCTTTGCTCAACAGCTTCAAGAGTAATGGTTACTCTTTCTCCAACTTTAAGCTCTTTCATAATCAAAACGCAATTCTATAGTCCTTACCTCTCAAACTTGGTCTCTTGTCAAGAATGAACTTATCTAACTCCTCAAGGTCAATCGGGAAGAGTGGACTGTACTCGTATTTGAGAGTACAGATGAATCTTCCGTCGAGCATAACATCAAAGATAAATGTTTTCATTGTTCACCTCCTTCCTGCTTTGGCAGTATGTCAGATAAATAAGCCCACTTGATGATTTGGCATCTGCTAATCGAATGTCTCCAAGATTCCTCTTTCCAAAGAATGGATTCTTTAAACTGTAGATAAGCATCGTTATCAAAACCAAGGGTAATAATATCGCTCTTGCTCTTATCTGGCTCTTCTGTATTTGGATGCCATAAGTCCTTAAGGAACTCTTCCTTAGTTAATCTCTTTTCCATTTTTTAGTCTCCTTCACATAAAGTTTCGTTAACCTCGTCATTGTATGTATGAGTAACCGGATTGTACTCAGAATGGGTTGCATCTACCCTACCTTTCCGGTTAGTGAAATAGATAGCATTTCCTTGGTCATAAAACCTGTACACTGTTATACTATCAACAACAAACAATTTCTCGACATTGAATTTGTCAACAGAATCCGAGATTTGGACTCTTGTACCCTTACCTTTGCAACCTACCAAAATGGCGGCAACGGCTATTATCATTATTACCTTTTTCATATCAACTTCTTTTCTTCTTGAAGAATACGTCATTCATCGTACCCTAATATACTAAAGAACTCATCCATTTTTGGATTTAGATTGTTTGCCATTAACATATATGCCGGAACGGAGCGACCGATGTTACACTCTAACTTCAATGCATGTATCATTACTGAAGCTTGATGGCTTGAAATCTTAACCCTATCCAATCTGGAAAGTATTTCGCTCTGCGAATCTGCATTACGAAACACTTTCTTGATAAGACTTTCTATGTACTTACGCTGCTTGTCCGTCATTGCTCTTATTGTGCTCAAGAGACTCAACCAAAGCCTTCAGACCATTGAAAGTAGCATCCACCAACTCCTTGCTATCGGAAGCATCAAAATACCAATTTCCAATAATCTTGCTATTATTTTCAGCAAACATCGTAATACTCGTATGAGTATTTGAAGACGACATCTGGATAGACTCCTTTGTTCTACCCATGAGGCTGGCAATCTTTGCCAACACCTCTACATAAACATTATTCTTTTCCACTTTCTTCTTACAGTTTTTATGGTGTGTCTCACCTTTTTAAAATTAGTAACCTTGTTTCTTAATTACATTGCAAAGATACAAAGAATATTCAAAATATGCAAATTATTTAATGTATTTCTTATTGCTTTTAACACTCTATAATAATATAAACAAATAATTTGCTGACGTTAACACAAAAATCCCCACCACTACATTATTATATATAGTGATGGGGTAAACCTTTAAAACAAAATAGCATTATGGATTTCTACGATTACTATCATATCAAATCATCCACATAAGCCCATTTATAGATGGCGTTTGACTTCGTGAACTTCTTCCACCATTCCTCGCCTAAGAAATTCAGATGCTTGAAACGCTTGCGAACCTTGGTCAAACCGACAATGCGTCTGTTGTGCTCAGGCAATTCTTCTACCGGATGCCAAGCACTATCCTTTTGGCATTTCATTCCCAACTCCAAGGCTTGTTTGGCTATCTGCCTTGCACCTTGACTAAAGTCTATCTTATCTATCAATAATTCTAAGTCCATAATCAGATTGCTTTTATATTAACTTTGTCATCAAAAAACGCTTCAAGCACTTCCTTGGCTTTAGCATCTGCTTCATCCAAGTCTTTGCACTTGACTACTTGAACACCATAGCCTATAGGGTTACGCAATTCGTAGCATTCTTCAGCCTTTACCAACCGGAGGAAAATATCTCCACCTTTGAAGCGGTACGAATATCCTCCTGTTGCCTCGTTCCATTGTCTAACTATGTTCCTCACCGCCATAATATCTTTGCACTTTTTCCAATGTAGCACTAGCACCCTCAATGTAGGCTGCGATAATGACATTTCTATATAGCTCACTATTTTCCTTATCAATTCCTACCAAGCCTTCTGTTGATTTCAAAGGCTCAATTGTAAATTTATAAGCCTCCTCTACTATCCAGCTAGGAACACCATTTGAAATCAAATTCTTACAATACTCATTCATGATTTTACCTTTTAAAATTAGTGGATGACAAGGGATTTAAACCCTTGTTGGTGTCAACACCTCCCCAGTGACCTGGTACACGGAATGTTTAATCAGAAAATCCGCTCCAAGTTTGCGAGGGTCGCATTGCTTTCAGTTGCCAATGCCACTCATCCGTTTGTCAGCGACAGATGCGAATTTGAAGATTGTGCACCATTCCCAACCTTGCCCAAGGGTTTCTGCCGCTGACTAATAGGCATTTGCCAATGGTTGTCGGCAAATTTTAAGTGTTCACATCTTACGATGCGGTATTAACTATCTCCCTGCCCAAGGGAACAACCATTAGCGATAGGCTATTTGTAGTTATGAAACATTCAAATAAAGCCGTGCGACTCCTAGTTTATCATCATGCCCCCACGCAAGGCATCACACGGCTTTGGCACGTGGGTATTTGGTAGATTATGGCTTTCCTACCTCGTCTTTCTTATATCATTCCGCTGCCATCCTGCCGCCCAGTCTACCGGAGCTGCATTACAGCAGTGAAAAGATGTATTCACATTATATAAGGCTGCTCTGAACTCATCCAATTCTTCTGCCGAGAACGGACAATCCTTGTTTACCCGCCTTTTCAAAATTTCACTACCTTATAGCCAAGCCGACTTGCAAGATCAAGAAAAATATTAAAGTATTCCTGTGCAACTTCTGTTCCTGATACTACGCCATTTTCAAACGTGAAGTAACGCTTTGTATTGTAAAGCGTATCTTCCAAGCAATAAGTTTCTTTCATTTCTTCTTTCTAATCAATTGTAAACAACCTTTCGACTGGTCTCTTTGTTATATTCGGGTTAAGAGAGTTTGTTACTTCCTTTTCCCAAACACATCTGAACTCTTGGGGGCATCTGATACTCGCTGATAAATACCTTATGACCTCTTCTAGCCATTTCCATGCACCATATATAGAATCTTTCGTAATCGAAATTCTTTGATACATCATACTTTTTCGTAGCTTTGTAAGGCAAATCGCAATACACTATACTCCTATCCGGTATCACAAGTTCATCATAACTGCCGCTATAAAACTCGACACCTTTGAGAAGAGGCACATCACGCATTGTATTTTCTATCTGCTCCCTTATGTAATCTCTTGCCTTTCCGTTCTTGCCGACAACATTATGTCCGCTATAGCCACCATCAAAGAAACGTCCATTAAAGCTCGCCATAAAGCCAATTAGTCCGACACCTGCTTCTGTGAAGAATTTATTCTTTCCGTGATAGCAGTCTCTTGCAAAGTTATACAACGTCTTACTAATATGGTTGAAGACAAACCCATCATTCTGAAGATACTTCCACATTTCGATAAGATACCTATTCTTATCGTTGGCAATCCTTCGATACGTGTCCGGAACGTTCTCAATAACGCTACAGCCACCACAGAAAGCATCTACAAACGTATCATGTTCTTTATCAAGCATAATCGGCAATATTTCATGCACGATTCTAGCCTTGCTACCCATATACTTCATTGCAATAGTTTCTTTATCATTTTAACCCCTCGCTTGCCAAATTTTCGCTCGACAACCGCATTGTAACTCACTCCATCAATGGAACACTCATCCGGATAGCACTCTTCAAGCCAATCTGTGAACTTCAGCAGATTGAAGACTAACTCTTTTCTCGCTAAAAGAAACCGCATATCTATGAATTTTCCAAAGCTTATTCCAAAGATTTTCTGAAACTCATTACCTATCGGCAAGAACTCACTTGGTTCTATTTTCATCAGCTTGCTTTCTTAGATGTCACACTATCCAGAGGATAGTCACTCTTCATAAAGTCACTAATTCCTATGTAAGTTCGCTGTAAATCTTTCTCATCGTCCTTCAGGTCTTCCGTTGCGTTGATAGCCGCCTCATTCAAAGTCTGTTCGTCAAAGACACCTTTTCTTACCTTATCGAAATAAGAAAGAATTTCTTTTGTCATCAAATGGTCAGCCAATCTCTTGAAATCCTTATCCATCACTAATGCCATGAAGTCATAAGAGTTTTCAAAGGCCAAGATAGGAGCAAAATCCTTGAACGCTTGCATTAAGTTTACATGCAAATCTTCATACAGCTTACGGATGATATTCTCATAAGTTCCCAAACAAAGGTTGGTCAGATTGTACAGAATGATTGCATTCGCATAAACTCCCGATTTTTCACCAATCCCTAAGTTCTGTAATCTTAAAGCAAGCTTATCTCGCAACTTATACAAGTCTCCACTAATCTTGTCATAGAACGTCATTGCGAATTCTTCATTAAAATCTGCATTAGGAACATAAGCGTCATAATACTTAACCACCTTTCGAAGGTTCTTCTTGCAGTCCACCCACTTCTTCTTAACTTCAAACCTAACGCATTTCTTCTTCAGAATACTTTTTTCGATTTTCTGCATAAAGCACTCTGCTAAGACCATTTCGACATATACATACTGCTGAAGATAAGCCCTAGTAACGACCATAACCTTATTCACTTCGGTTTCGGTCATTCCATTCGGAACACTGATAATTATCTTCTTGCCACCTACGTTCAACAAGACTCTTCTGAAACAATTAACACTAGGCATGATGCTTTCTGTTTGAATATTCTACTACCTTATTATAGCACTCCGTTCTCACCAAATCCTCGACCCGATTCAATGTGCAAGCCTCATGAGTATCATTCATATTGACTTGTGGACAGCAAATCTGATAAAAAAACTTTGTTCTGATGGTAAAACCAAAGAACTTGATTTGCTCCTTGAATACCCGACCGGACACCACCTTATCAAGTTTCTTCTTGCCATCGAAGAGATTCAAACTCTCTTCTCTACGATATACAATATCGGTCTTAACCGAAAAAATCTTTCCGAACATAACTATTCCTCCAAATTCCTAAGCGTTTCCAAACTCTCATCATTATCAACATCATAGCCGATACGATATTCGTTACCAATTCTTGCACCAATGTATACCTCTTCGGCATCCAAGATATAACGGGACATCTGTTCACGAACCTTTATCTGTTCTTCATTCAACCCAAGTACATCAAAGCACTCTTCCTGCAATGACTTATATGGTTTCGTTCCCATATATGAAACATAAGCCAGCTTTCCGTCCTGATGCAATGGCTTCCACTTCTCCCACCAATGGTTGCGGTACTCCAAGATACCTCTTTCTACCCCATCGGCACACTTATGATTTACAATTCTAACTTTCATTTTCTATCCAACTTTCGGAAGTCCTTTCTTCCACTAAAATGTTATTTCTTAATCTCTTTAAAAACTTTATCGTTTTGATATTCACACTCGGTTGTCCTGCAATTTGCTTTCCTTCAACATCACGCAATATTGGTCTTCCGTGCGTGCTCCCAAAGATAAAGCATTCCTTGCCTTTCCACCATACCATGTCGAAACGCTGAAAGCGAGACTTGCCTATCTTATGAGAGGCAATGCAAGACCTACGAATACCACCTTTCTTCGGGTTCGCAACGTGCAATGCTCTCGTATGGCGAGGTACACAACGACACATAAAGAAAGTTCTCGACCGCCTTGCGTGTACGTTCTTGGCAATGCAGAAAGCATCGGCTGCATGAGTTTTCTCAATATCATTCTCTATGCGAGTGTGCTTGGTAATGTAACCATAGGTCAAGTACACATTCCCAAACTCAGCCTTGGCTCGTTCATACACCGACCAACGCATAATGTTCATCACCGCAGCATCACGCAAAGTTGTGCCACGCTTGATTTTCAAGTCGAACTCCCCACGATGGTAAGCCTTGTGGCAGGTCTCGCAAAGCGTTACGAGATTACTAGGGGAATTACCACCAGTCTTACGGCTCTCCAAATGGTGAACGTTCAAGATAGGGTCTCTGCTCTTGCCCTTGCAATGAACACACTTGTGCCCATCCCTAGCCAAAACGTACTCCCTCACGTTCCAAAAGCCCATCTGCTCGCCTTGCTGATACTCATCACCCTTGATGTCGGGATTCTTAATCTTTTGCGCATCAAACGGAGCAACCTCTATAGTGGTCTTCGTAATTGGAAGTAACTTACGAACCAAGCGGATAACCTTCAAGTGACTCTCAACCTTTTGCTCAACACTAGGTGCTAGCCAACCATCTTTCTTCTTGCGGTTATCAAAACGAACCTTGCGGTAACGTGTCTTGCGGTTTCGCCTTGTCCTTCTCAACTCCTTGCGAGTAGATAGCAAGTTCACAACATCACTTCTTAACTCGACCTGCGCTGTAAGCAGCTCCTTCTTCTCGGAACTAGCCGAAACGCCAATGTGCTTTGAGCCAGCATCAATGCCAAGGCTCACTTCCTGTGTGTAGATGGTGCTCTCATAATCCAACTGAACGACAAACGGAACACGGCTGACTACATGAGCCTTGCCATGGCGAAGAAGATAGCCTATCCTCCCTCCACGCTCACTTGGCATCAATGCCTTACCATCCTTGCTCCTTACATAAATCATAATCAACTCAATTAATCAAATTAATAAATCTCACCTCGAAAGGTGGTTGTGCGCCCATCGCCAATGTTATAGGATGGTTTCTTGCCCGCAGCACCGCAGCTTTCGCCACTTTTAACCACGAACCGCAGAGGTCAGAACTTGGACGGACATCCTGACGTGCCTATGCATTCACCCCTAACGTAGCTCCCTAATTCCATTCGGGGCTGAGGCTAATCCGCTCCGGACGATTGAATGGATAATCGCTGTAGCCTAATCAAAGGCTTCCGAAACTTGAATACTCGAATTCAACCATTTTTATGTTGTTTATTCCTATATTTATCTAACATTATTGAATTAATCTCAGACCAAAAAGTTACAATTACGCCTTCGAAATCAACATTATGTTCATGTGCTATAAAATTTCCAGCACTGACAAAATCAAAATAGCCTTCAATCGTCTCTTGTGTACCTGCACATGTACATGTTATGCCATTCTTGACATACTTAGCCACAAAATAATAGCATTTCTTCATCGCAACAACTCCCTAATAAATTCGTTACGCATCGGCTCAACGATGCTTGTGTACAAACTCTGCTTATCTTCGGGAATGTCATCCGGTGTAATAGAGAACATCAACAAATAAGACATCGGAATCTCCAATACCTTGCATATTGCATCAATCTTACTCTTACGTGGAAACGTTCTTCCGGTCTCCATAAACAACATATTTGTCTCACTACAACCGATAGCCTTACCAAGTTGTCGTTGGGTCAAGCCCTTGCTTACCCTCATTGTCTTAATCGCCTTTCCTAAATCCATTTAACCTCCTATTTTAAATTTTCAAATCTATTCTTAATTGCAATCATGGCATCATTGACACCATCCTTATATCCAACAGAATACAAGGAACAATCCTCTTCGCTCGGTTTTCCGGTTTTTGATTTCAAAAACTCTTCTATCTCACGGAAACCATACTCCAAGAATCTGAGAAACATAGCGTTCTTCGTGATAGCTGGTCGTAGAACATCTTTAACCCAATCCCAGCCATCACCATAACCCAAAGTGAAACTAGAATTATTACAATATCTCACTTTCGGCTCATCCAACCATTGTTTTATTATTTCCTTTTTTGTCATCATTCCCAGTTTTTATGGTGTGTCTCACCTTTTCAAATTAATAACCTTTATTTCTTAATTGCAATGCAAAGATACAAAGAATATTCAAAACATGCAAGCATTTTAATGTGTTTCTTTATTTTATTAATGTATTTTAATTGTTTAATCTAGTTTCTACCATTTATTTTAAACTTTTTACATTTTTCTCTTTCTCAAACACTCTTTCTACTATCACCTTTATCCTTAATTTCGTCTTACTATGTTCTTTAACGTGTGCCTTACGCTTTGTAGTTTTTGCACCTTGCAGCAATTTCTGTCAGTCTCTTCCCTTGTACTTTCGTAGTGCTACCTTTCTTGCATTTCAAGACATTTCCTGTACTTGTATTTTGTATTTCCAAGAAATGGATGCAACAAAAGCAACTTCTAAAATTCTTATCCATTTGCCATTTCCTTTTTAAGTTTCTTTCTTTGAGCCAAGAACATAACAATCTCCTCGAAATCATCGCAATTCAAGAGCATTTGTCCAACCTGCCATTCCGCTGCTTTCTGCTTGGCATCCTCCATGCCCTTTGCTAAGAATGTGATTTTCTTGTCTTGGCTTCGATTCTCTACAGTAACTTCAAGTGTACCATATTCAAGTTCGGTAGTCTTCATACTGAGACCTTCATCAAATATCCTCAACAAATGATTAAAAAGATTACTTCTTTCCATGTTTCAACCTTTCATTTTCTTGTTTCAACAAGTCCTCAAATTCCTTGCGCTTTGCTCGCATAATCTCGAACCATTTACTTGGTGTTATAGGACACCCCATAAGCCAATGGTCGAAGTTTGGAACAGGCAAATTGAACTCTCTAGCTTCAATAGTATAATCGTACCACTTCAACAACTCTTCTTCGGGAGCTTCCTTGTCAATATCTGTTACAATAGTAGCCATATCGAAAGTCAAATCACCACAATTAGCAATTCCACCTGGTTCGTCACCTATCCAATATGTCTCCGGATTATCCAATCCGTAAAACTCATGCTTCTCACAGAATACCTTCAAATAAGCATTACAGGCATCCGTATAGCATCTTTTCAATTCTTCCTTATTCATATCACATATCCTTAAAAAGTTTCTTCACCTCGTTCTTCTCCACCTTTGGATGGGAGCACGTCACAACTTGCGTACTTGGGTCATGTCTTACCTGCCATTCGCAAGTATTACACCCCAAATCACCAACTTTATTAATTGCATTGGTGTATCTGCCTTTCTCACCATAGGGGCAATCGGTAACAAAATCCTTTCGTCCCCAGATGTACTCATCTATCTTATAAGAGATAGCATTTGCTTTCTTCTTTTTCTCTTTATTATTCAAAAACATCATTTCGTCAAAACTTTAAAATAGACACAGCTGACCATCATCAGCAATCTTAACATTATTATCGGGAAACCAAAGTTCCTCAAAAATCATTTCCATGCACGCTACAACTATAGAGTTTCCAGCAGCTTTTTGAAGACTTGACTTCGATACGCCATTTTCAAGCATCCGGTCTATGTATTCTTCGTCAACGTCCATCAAACGGAAGAGTTCTCTCGGAGTCAAACGCCTAATGCGCAACCTTGTCTCTCCTAGCACAACCAAGGAGTCCTTGCTCGCAGATGTAATGGTATTGGCTATATTCTTTCCAAGCTCGACCTTTGGACTATGCATTTCGCCTTTTATCCACTTCCCCTCTGAACGAGTTCTTATAGCTGCACTCATAGGCTCTTTCCTTTCATTTGACACAAACTTCTCTTTACATAGCAGGGCATCACTCAAAAAGTACTTCTCGTCCACATTTTCCTCCAAGACATCAACTAAGTGTTTCTCCAGCTTTATCTTTCTCGGAAAATGATAATCTATCTTATCACCATCGTTTCGTATAGAGAGCATAAAGACACGCTTTCTGTTCTGAGGAACACCGCAATCTGCAGCATTTATCACCTTTGCGTAGTTGACATATCCATAGGATTCCAACTCCTTGCGCCACTTGTTAAAGAACCCAATAAACTTTGTTTGAACCAAAGCCTCTACATTCTCCATCAAGAGGTATTTCGGTCTCTTGGTAATAATGGCGTTTCTTGTAAACCAAAGGATAGAGGAACGTGTATTGCTTCCCTCCTCTATTCCTTTCTGCTTTCCGGCTTGCGAAACAGACTGACAAGGTGTTGAATACGTCAGTAAGTCAAAGTCTTTAACCTTACTCCAATCTATCGTTGTCATATCACCGAAATTCTTGCCAGACAGACTAGGAAAGCAAGCATTATGCAAGGCTATTGCACTTGGCTCTATCTCAGACCATCCGATACACTCGTAATCGAAATCAGAATATTTCTTCTTCAGTCACTCCAAAGCCATCAGTTGAGAGTCATATCCGGCACATAGTTCAAATGTCTGTATCTTCATTTCTCTAAGCTTTTGAATTAACTCTTAACCCTGCCTTAATCTCGGCAGCTATTCTACCTTCGTTTGCCAATCTGTCGCAAAGCTCATTGTACTCTACTCCTGTATGGCTCTTCACCTTGCGCCAAGTGATGTGTGCTACATGAGCGGAATGCTTTCTAAACTTCTCCATCAAGTCTAAGTTCTTGTGTGCAGAATAAACACCGCTCAAAGTCTTAAGTGCATATTGGCTATCACTATGAACCTTAACAACCGCACCTTGCGGGCAATGACCGACACCACAGATGATTGCCAAAAGCTCCATACGGCTTATTGTCGTGTCAATTGTTCCATAGTTACCCTGCTTATACACCTTGCCTTCGTGTAAAATCACATAAGCAGCACCACCAGTGTACTTTCTTCGCTTGGTATCAGTCCGAAGAACAGCAGAACCATCAGTCCACACTTCATAGCAGTCGTGCATCTTTTCTTCCTTGGTCTTGAACTTGAAACCATGCTTGCGGTATGTCTGGCTCGGATTCTTCAAGGAATTCCATTTCTTGACCAAATCCTCCCATTTCTTAGGGACTTTACCGCTTGGCAGCAACCATCCGACATCATCAAATCGACCATAAAGCCACTTTAGGTTGTCTTTCATAAAACCTGCCATCGAGCAATACATTGCAAACTCTTCATAAGTTGGTTTTGCAACGTTTCTGTGCTCATCGCCCTCTTTCTGTTTTCTTTCTCCCATAGCTTCTTTCTTTTCTTAGTTTCTTTAATCAACCTCACAACACATACGAGTAGTTTATATACATAAGTGAAATATACTTCGTATATTCCCCTTAACTCTACAAGCTCCCTTACGCACGCAGGTTATTTATAGATTCTCTCGTCTACTATTATTACGTTCGATTTTTTACCCACTTCATCTTTCGCTCAATAATTTTTGGGTTTGTTCCACTCTTCGACTTAGATACTTGGCTTTTTAGGACTTTGTATTTGTTAGCGCATCGCAGTTGACCCTTTCGATATTTTGCCGAAATGATGATAAGATTTCCGAACGCATCATAATAATGCCAATTGTTAGTACAAGCACATGCGTCTACTCCGACTTCTGTACATTGGACTATTTTTTTTACCGTACCAGACTTAACAAGCTTTTTGATAGTCTTCCCAACTTGGTATCTAGTTGAACAGGTATCTTTCATCATGCTGGTGTATGAATAACTTGTGTACTTTTCATTGAATGGTCTTTCCAACATACGAGCTTCCGTTTTTTTGGCACTACGTACACTTTTAATCGTATTCCCATTGACGGCTCTACAATGCGTATTGGAGACATCTTCAATAACATTGATTTTGTTACTCACAACGACATCACACAAAAGACTTCTCAACTGAGGCAAGGTAAGTTTAGCTATCTCGCAGCGTCTTGTCTTGTAACTGTATTGGAAACTGTCATGCAACTTGTTCGCTATGATTCTCTTCACACCGAACTTGTTAGTTTCAATTCTACAATATCCAAATTTAACTGATAAATCCAAATATTGTTTGAAATCTTTCTTGTTGTAGCCCATCACTTTAGCTGCTTGGTTTGTAGATCTAAAATGAAGGTCTGATGCACGGAATAGAAATTTTATCTTTAAGGCAAAACAAAATCCCACCAAGCGATTCTTATCGCCTAGTGCAATTTTAGCTTGCTTGATACCAATTCTAATCTGATGCATAATAACTCGTTTCCTTATTTGTTTAACTTATCTGTGTTTCGCCTACTCCAACAATTATTGCCCATTGCTAACCTAGAGCAATCTAAGAATGTTTCGACTCAAAACAAGGATTCTAAAAAGAAATCCTTACCCTTCATTCGTCTGACACCGAAATCTAGGTAAGGATTATCGTGATGTGGCTTTCGCCACGGAAAATCTTATTGATTCTTGTAAGCGTGTCAGCACCAACAAAGCACGCTGCAAAGATACTAATTTATTTTCAAACTGCAAGGGTTTTAATGTGTTCTTCTGCTCTTATTGCGCATTTTTAACACACAACACAATTTTAGTTACATATATAAAACTACAAATACATTAAACCGCTTGCAAATTTAACATTTAATACTCTAAGGCATTTTCAAGACAAAAAAAAGAGCAACCACCATCACTGGCAGCTGCTCCATAAGTTGTTACCTTAAACCAATCTAAAACCTTAATAACTAAAAACCAACCTAATAAAATAACTTTTTCTTATATTTTACCGTGAGAAAGAAAATCATTGTAACCAGCATCAAGGAAACGACCCAAAAGGAAATCATACCGAATTTCCAATAGAACAAATCCCATCCCTCCAAGTCTTTCTCAATATATTCCTTTTTGGTCTGGGCGATACTCAATTCTCTATTTATGCTATCCCTCTGAGCCTTGTATATACTCGCTCGCTCTGCTATCTCCTTATAATGAATAAGGCTATCACGAACCTTGGATAGTTCCTTGCTGTCCCTGTATCTAATCTCTATATGAGTAGAATCCTTACATAGAACCTTACCACTCTCATCTACCCTTGTCTTGACATCATCCTTGATGTAAGTGGAATCCTTAACCTGCTTTTCGGTCTGCTCCCAATGGTAAGATAGCAAGCTATCCCGAATAAGCTTGACCCTTTCGTTGACAATTGAGTCCCAGTGAGCATAAGTAGTAGTGTCTCGCACCACCTTTTCCACTTCTACATATCTCGTTGTCCGGCATCCGTACATCATCAGCATGATGAAGAAACCTACCAATATGGTAACGAGCCAACGCCACCAATCAAATCTTAGTTGCATATCAACCTCCTTTTTGAGTGCAAAGGTACAAATTATATTATATATGACACAAAAAGAGCCATTTGGGTTATTTCCAAAACCCGAATAAGTGAAAAACTAGCCATTTTCTGTTAACGAATGTAATCAAGCCTACTATTATAGCCAAAAGACGTTAAAGCAAAGAAAATGATTTGATTTTTTATTGCATATTTCAAATATTCTTTGTATCTTTGTAACAGAATTAGAAAGGTGAGACACACCTTCAGAAACTGTATTATTAACAATTAAGCCCTATCGCATCACGGCAAGCGAAAAGAATATGGCAACAACTAATAAAAAAAGAATGCGTGAGTTCTTCGAGTTCGGATTTGAGCAAGTTCAAGCTAAGTCCATCATTTAGGAGTGTAACTTCATTGCAGATGCTAAGGAGTTCGCAAAATGTGGCAAGTTCGAGCGCTTCGCAGACTACACAAGAGAGCGTTTCGAGAACGAGTTTCAATGTGCCCTTTTGTTCGCATAATAACCATTTAAACTTACGGATATGAAAGAATTAAGCTTGACAACAGATTTGATGTTTAATCGCATTCTCGCTAAAAACAATTTTAAGTATGAGGATGAAGAAACAGCCAAAGAAGAAATAACTAAAATGCTATCTGATACAGACCTCACTGTAGTTGAGAGTAGATGCAAGGCTATAGAGATGGTCAATCCAGACAAGAGCCTAGAAGTACAAAAGTCTATTATAGCAGAAGGTTATCTATTCTTAAAAAACGAATATGCAATCTCTATGCAACTTATCCAATATAACGCCTATGGTACGATGAAGTTCGCATACGTTGTAAAAAGCATAACTATTTAGATTTACGGACATGAAAGAGATTCAAAAACTATTAATAAAATGAGCAAAGAATATTATATCGGAGATAGTGATTTTTGGGGCAATAATAGCCCAAACGATAAGTTTAACAAAGAGCTTGTTCCGCTTTTAAAAAAGTTAGGAGTTAAGTCGGAAACTGACTTAGACAAGATAGCAAACATAGTAAAAGATATTAGTTCTATGAGCTACGAAAACGGATATGATAATTGTGAAAAAGAAAATCAAGAATATTCATAAGTTATGGAGCATAAAAACATTCTATCCTACATAGCCAAGGATATACAGAAGACTTGTGAGAGACTTGGTATTTACGCTCAGTTCACACCAAAGGACGAAAAGCACATCGTAAGTTCCGATTTCAAGATGGAGCCTGCAATCTTCAAGAGCATTCATGTTGAGGCTGACCTCCACATTCACCCATCAGAAGTATCTGGAGAAGATGATGTGCTTGACATAGACGTTAGCTTGCATTATCGCTACTACCATTGGGAAGGTGGCGAGAATGGTTGCAACATCGGTTGGATGAAATACCAAATACAACAAGCCCACTTCAATAAGGACAAAGTGTATATTGATAATTTCGAGAGTCTTTGTACCATCAAGAGATGGCGAGGTATTGAACTTTAAAATAAAACTATATGAGTAAGACAAAAAACAATATTCCGTATGAGAGGCAGATGCTTCCCATTCTTCGCAACTACGACAAGCTGGTAGAAGAAAACAAAGCAATGAAAGCTATTATAGCGAACATAAGCAAAGTTTGTAAGCCCGAAGATACTGTCCTCCAATTCAAGAAACTAGATGGACAAATCAAAGACTTAACGAACAGACTTAATGTATGCAAGAAAAAATTGGGAGAAATAGACAATTTGGTTAGGGATAAATTAGAACGAGAGCACTTTTTCGTTTCCAATAGAAGTACCACCCTAGCAAACGTAAGGCTCTTAACAAAATAGATATGGATAACAAGAAAAGTAACAGAGGAGGTGCAAGGGCTGGAAGCGGACGAAAGAAAGGGAACAACGTGAACCTTTGCATAAGGATGCCAAAGGAAACCGTGGACTATATAAAGCAGAAGTCCAAGGAGGAAAATGTTCCTATAGGCTCTTGGATAACCACCAAGCTAGGACTTTAACGAAGATAGCCCCACCGACTAGAACGATGGAGCTATTTTTGTGTTATTAGCTGTTTATTACACGTCCATCATTGCAGACGAGCTTTCCGTACTTGATGTTCCCGACACGTCTGAGCCAACCCTTCAGATTTACCTCTTGCTTAGGGTCGTTCTTCACGATGTCGTTAAGGTAGGTAATCCTAGCGACCTTCAGACTGTCGAACAAGACCCACTGTCCTTGTTTAAAGTTATTGATAGCCGCCAAGGTGTTCTTGCCCATGATTCCGTCCACCTTTGTTCCTACAACTTTCTGTATCTTCTGGATAGCCTTTGAACAGCCGCTATTGTAGGCGAAGTCCACTAGGAGGTTCGCCACCGATTGGTTGTTTAGCTTGTCAGCCATGCAAACATCCCAGTAGTTCCTCTTGAACAGCCGATCATAATCTGCCTTGGTAAGCAACTTCACATCCTCGGCATTGATTACCCCATCACCATTCTTGTCATATCCAACCTTCTTCCAAGTAGCGAGCGTGATTCCGTATTTTGTCGCTCCACCCCTATCACTCTTCTTGTTTGTATACTTAGATGATTCACAACTAAGTACGAACTCGCTTAAAATGTCCGATTTAGCCATTGTCTTTTTCCTCCAACTTTAAGTTATTGTGTTCGCCACGTTCCCCTATCGTCTTGGTAATGCCAGCCGTGACGAACAAACTAGCCACACTACCAACAAATGCACTTAACCCCATCAAATCGGTCTTGATAGTCCCATAAGTTACCACTTCCCACACTAAGATAAAGCAGACAACCAGGAGCATCAAGAGACCTATCAGAGTAACGGACACTAAGAAGAATGCCTTGCTTGAATGTCCGCTATTAACTTGTATGAGTAATTTCAGATACTTAACCATATTTTAATCCTCCCTGTCACGATATATCTCATTTTCTTCCTTTTCAACCAACGTTTCTAAGGATTCTCGCTTTCTTGGTGGGGTTCTAAGTTGGCATCCATCCTTGATGCATCTGTTCCATTGTGCCTCATGCAAGGCAAGCTTCAAATCGTTCTTCTCATCCCTTAGATTGCGTATGGTAATACGATACTGATTGATTTCCTCATACAATTCATCTACTTTACTATTAAGATTAACGACCGACTCGTTGGAACGTTCATAGAGAGCCTTCCACTCATCGGCATATGATGAAATAGTCTTATTCTCTTCCTGTGATGCGAGTGCCGCCTCCTTTCGTTTTCTACTATTATAGTACAGCAACGTGGAGATAACTCCCGATGCGCAAAGAAGATTAATTCCCGTCTGTATTAATTGAATAGTTTCCGCTGTCATTTCCTTATGTTTTTTGTTGCAAAGATAGCTATTTATATATAATAATGTGAAAATAGCCGAGTCAGAAAACTACACAATTAATTTTTGTGCAAATAATTAAATATTTCCTTAAACAAAGTTATAACACATTAAATTATTTGCTCTATCAATAAAATCTCATTACCTTTGCAAATACAGGTGAGTCACACCATAAAAAACTGAATAAAAATGAAGATAATAGAACAAGATACAATAGACATCATTAAGGCGCACATAAATGAACGACCAAGATACAAGTTGGCACAAAGAATGGGTGTCAGCGTGAAATTCTTGTATAAGATTCTACATGATTGCAATTGTAAAATCGAACATAAAAGACCTGTTCCGAAACCCAACAAGAAGCGTGATGAACAAATTGCAAAGCTTTACACCAACCATTCAGTCAAAGAGATTGCCGAGATTGTAGGGTGTCATCCGTCTACAGTAGGAAAGGCGGTAAAAAGACTAAAGCTTACTCATTCGAATGAAACTATCGAAAGACTTAAAAAGAATAGTTTGGCAAATTTAAAGAAAGCGTATGAGAAAGCAACAATAAGTAAAAGGGTAAAAAGCTGGCAAAGAACCATGCAGATGGAGAAATTCAGAGTTATATCCTGCATTCCGCAACAGACAAGATTCAAATTTGCGGATATGCCTATAAAAGCATATCATGCAAAGTACAATCTCATAACAAAGCATGGATATTTCGCTTTCGAAGGTGAGCCATACACCATAGGTTATGACCGGAATACTCATAGGATGGATGAAGAATACTATAAGAACAAATATGGATTTTCTTTTGAGGAGGATGAAGAATGCCAAGAAGATTAACAAAAGAACAGATAGACTATATTAAAGTCCACATCAATGACTACCCACGAAAGGAAGTAGCCAAGGCTGCTGGTGTTACACTACACACCTTATATAAATATATCACTATTTTAGGTGGCACAAAAATAGACAACAAGTTGAGTAAAGAAACCATCAGCCAAATTTCCGTCATGTACCAAACGATGACAGCAAGGGAAATTTCCGAAGTGTTGAATATTCCTCAATCTACAATATTAGGACAAGTCAGTAAGCTTGGTTTAAAACACAATGTAGAAACGATAAATAGAATTCGTAAAGAGCGAAACAAGTCTCTAAGAAACTATTGGAATAAAGAAAGATATGCAAGTAAAGGAAGAAAACTTCACATGCAATACAAAATGGATGAACTTAGAGTTATGTCGGGCAAGCCGCAAGAGACAAAGTTGAGGATAAGAAAGCTCTCCTCAAAGGCTTTGAATGCTAAGATGTATTTGCGAAAGTCTTATAACTATTTCTACTCTAAGGGTGAGCCGTTCATTCTCTGCTATGACTCCGAGACAAAAAGACACCCTAAAGAGGAATACTATACTGAAAAGTTTGGTTTCAAGTTCGTGTGTGCTTAATTTCTGTTTGCTGTTCCGTTTGCATTTTTCGTTTTCTGCAAACGGAATTTGCAAACAAGCCTTTGATTTCCATGCATCCGGAAGTATGATATTACCTCCTATCACCTTAACTGCTTGATTATTAGCGATTAAAAGAAAGTTTGATAGAGTTATTTAATCTTATCCTTATTATTCGTAACTTTGCAGCCGTAACGTTACATAGAGTTAGTTTAATTAAGGTTTAACACAAAAAGATTATTCTTATGGAGACATCAAAAACTTATGTTTTTAATCCAGAGGGTTCAGGTAACAATGGAGGAATGATGAGCTTGATAGCTCCTTTGCTCCAACAGAGAGGCGTTGATCCAAACGTTCTTCTTGCGATGAAGGGTAATAACGGATTCGGCAATGGTGATGGTTCTTGGTTCATTTGGCTGCTCTTTATCCTTTGCTTCTGTGGTTGGGGCGGTAATGGTTTCGGCTTTGGTGGTCGTGGTAATGGCGCAGGTCTTGCCAATGAAATCAACAATGACTATGGTCGTTCCTTGCTTATGGATGCTATCGGTGGCAATCGTAATGCACTCAGTAATCTCGCAACTCAGCTCAATTGTACTGAAGGACAGATTCAGCAAGCTATCTCTGCCTTGACAACCCAAGTCCAGAACGTGGGCAACCAAGTAGGCATGAGCGGAATGCAAACTATCAACGCTCTTCAACAAGGTAATATGCAGATTGCATCACAACTCGCTGATTGCTGCTGCCGTGTAAATAATAATATTACGGCTATGGACGGAAACGTCAAGTTGGCTATGTGTCAGCAGACTGGCACTTTGCAGAATGCCATCAACAATGTAGCCGTAGGACAGGAGCGTGGCTTCTCTAACGTGGCCTACGAGACCCAGCGCCAGACTTGTGACTTGCACAACGCTATCAAGGAGAGCACTCAGACCATCGTTGACGGTCAGAAGCAGGCTGAGATGCGTGAGATGCAGAACAAGATTGATTCTCTTCGTGAGGAGAACAGTACCTTCAAGTCTTCCGCTATGACATCACAGATTGTGGGTCAGGCTGTAGCACCTATCAATGCGGTATTGGCTGGCTTGCAGAGTGAGGTGGCTGGTATCAAGTGTAAGTTGCCAGAGACGGTAACTACTCCTTACAGCCCATTTACTGCGGTTCCTAATTGTGTCGCTTATCAGGCTGGTCTGTATGGTTTGAATGCTGCCAACAACGGATTCTGGGGTTAAAGAAAGGAGGCTGCTATGTTATGGATGAGACCTTTTGCATGGGTTAATCGTAACGGCTCGGCAGCTATCGCATCTACAGGCGTGGTGGTGAACACCGAAAATGTCGTTTTCTCGTTCAGAAACCACGCCTTCGTGAATGCTAACTATAGGGGAACTATCTTTGTGAACCTACATCAAGCTATTCCGACTGGTACGACAAATACGCTGCCAATCCTTTTCGAGACCAATGGCGTAACCCAAGCTGTAACTAAGTTCAACGGCAATCCTTTGACGGTAGCCGACATTGCAGGAACTGGAGTTTATCAGTTTTGGTTCGAGCGAGATACTAACACCCTTCAGCTAATGACGGGTATTGTTTAACAATTAACATTACAAAGCTATGTTTCAAGGACTTCGACCTAACAGCATATTCTATGTGCTTGACAAGGGTGAAAACCCAAGTCTTAAAATCGGACAGGTTGTATCGGTCAGTAACCCACAACCTAAGTTCCCAACATATACTCCTGGGCAATTCAACCCACAACCAATGGAGACTACCGTTGATGTTGTCGTAAAATTGCCTAATGAACAAATGGAGTTCAAACAACTCCCATCCAATATGCAAATTGCAAATTCGGAAAACCTCGTGGTTTCTGAAAGCCGTGAAGCTATGGATGCGGAAGTTGAGGCTATGTATCGGCATTCTAAGGAGATTGTGGAAAGCGAGCCATACCACAAAAAGGTTATGGAAGAGTGCGCAAAGATGCGTGCCGTATTGAATCCACAAATAGCCAAAGACAGACAACAGGAAGAAGACATCAATAACCTCAAAAGCGAGGTTAGCGGAATGAAGGGAACTTTGACCGATATTAAGTCTATGTTGTCAGTGGCTTTGGAAAAAGTTAATACAAAAAAGTAAATCATTATGGGATACATGATAGAAATTACCGAAAACAAGGTAAATGAAATGTCAGAACTTGTAGAGAAGATGCTTAAGTATGGTGGTAAACTCATGCACTGCATTGATGAAATGGGGGATGACAAGTATGGACGAATGGGTCACAGAAATCCAATGCCGGATTACCGAGACAATTGGGATGACGATGATGACCGCTATGGTGAAAGACATGGTGGTCGCAGAGGTGGCGGTTATCGCTATTAGTATTACACTTTGAGGTGGGGAGAAATCTCCACCTCCTTTAAAAGCTTTTATTATGGGAAGATACAAAATACCACTTGACGCATACGATATGAAGCCGGAAGGGATGATTGCATACCTTCGCTACAATGGCTGGCACTTCAATAAAAAGATGTGCGACTGGGCTATTACCTTAATGCGCAAGACAAACGCAACAACTGGTAAGCTCGAAAAAGTTGAACCGACAGAAAAAGATACAGTCGAGGAACTTCTTAAAGTCAACAACGTAAAGTTGGAGAATGCCGACAATTACGATTTCGTTTATGTCGCAAACATGGCTAGAGCCGATTTCTTTAAGTCTTCTTTAAAAGACGAAGCTGCTTTGGCTCAATTCATTAAGGATATGGTGGATGACCCAGACCAAGCGGACGGATTTATTTTCAATAGATTTTATGCCGATTGCAACCATAATGGTATCGGCATTCCATGGGATGATGTATTATGATTAAACAAGAAATTTACTTGGAGAAATACGATTGGAATGTGATTGTATGTCATATAGCTAATCAAGAAGATGTTGACGAAGCTATGGACTTACTAAGTTCCATTGATTGTAAGGGGCAACCATTATTGGATGCATACGACCACATTTCAACCGATTCTTCAAACAAAGGATTGACATACACAAATGTTTCAAAGAAAACAAGTGTTGTGCTCATTTGCAAATCTACTTCTGAAGGTGAGTATATAAATAGTCTCACACATGAAATGTTTCATGTAGTAGCACATATATGCAACCATCTGGGAATAGATATGCAAGGCGAAGAACCATGCTATCTTATGGGATGGCTCTGTCAGTCGATATTATAGAAGATTTCCTTATAAGTTTAACTTGGCGGGCAGACCTTGGATTTTTCCATCTGCCCTCCTATAAAATTACAAGAATATGAGTTGTTCGAAAATCAAAAATTACCTTTATGAACGTTTTAATGAGGATTTTAACGTTCTATCTGAGAATGAAAATCGAGTTATCATTACATTTGATGATAATGACTTGTCGGTACTCGTAAACAAGATGGAGAATAAATTATTCATTCTCGTTCCGCTAACTAATATGCATTCGTTTGAACATCATCAGGATTGGATCTTGGTAGATGGCGAACGCATCAATAGCAACCTATTTTGGAAGGAATGCGGCAACCAAGTGATAGAATATCAAGGTGATGCCCCTATAGCTATCAAGCAAGACACCATAGAGAGAATTGTTAATGATTTCATTAAAAACAGATAACGTTTTAAAATTTGCATTAATTTATTTGCAAGGCCATCTTTTTTGTCGTATCTTTGCATTGTAATAAAAATGGTGAGACACACCGGAACAACTGTGTTTTACAAACTTAATTTTCGTAGATAAAGATATTAATATATCAATATAGAAAAAAGCAAAATTATGACAGAAAAAGGATATTTAATCAAGAAAAAAGTATTATTCATTGATTTAGACGACACGATTATTACAACTATATCAGGAAACACCTTTCCTACAGATGTAACAGATTTCAAAATCCGTAAAGAGGTTTTGGATAAGATTGTAGATGCATTCCCTACTCTTTACTATGTGGAAATAGTCTCAAACCAAGGAGGCATCCCTCAATTTGTTGACGAACAGGATTTCATCGGAAAGATAAAGGCTATTGAAAGCTTTATGCAAAAATATCTTCGCAATCATACCGGACGAAATATCTTCGTCAACTCTATGTATTGCCCATCGCATGCAGAGATAGGAATGAGAAAGCCAAATACAGGAATGCTTGAGTCGTATTCTTCTTGGAAGAAAAGTGAGCTGATAATGATAGGTGATGCTAGCGGAAAAGAAGGTGACTTCTCGGACTCCGACAAACAATGTGCGGAGAATTTCGGTATTGAGTACATAGATATAGAAGACTTCTTGAAAATGTAAAAACAAAAAAAGGGAAAGTCAGAGTGACTGTTGCAATTTTTGCAACAGTCACTCACGCAAACTGAAACAAAAAAGAGAGGCAGTCACTTACCTCTCTTACTCAACTTGTAAGGAATACTTACATGTTCAACTATTATTTTCTTTTCTTTTTAATGTAGTGCAGTATATCCCACTTCTTAAAATATCGGGTGTGCCCTCGCTTTTTGCATTCTCCGTTCGGAATGTCACCTCTAGCAACCATTCTATTCAATGTTGCATCAGAAACGTGAAGCTTCTCCTTGACCTCCTCGGTGCTCAACATAGGGTTGAGAGCATACGGCAGATAGTTCTCACAAAGGTCTTCTATCTCATCGCTACTCATTCCGCAAGCAGTTACCTTCTCCCCTCTCTTCTCTTGCTCGTCTGCTCGAAAACAAGAATCCGATAACGATTTTAATAACACTCCCAAGGTGTGATAACCAAATAACTTTCCCATATCATTATAATCTAGAGATTAAACTTTGACAGCCCTTGCCTGAGAAATACTTATCGGCAAAACCATATACATAAAATATAATGGTCATTACAAGTATTACAACATTAGCTTCCACCATTTCTTTGGTGGTAAAAACATTCCAGTATACGATATGAATAGCATTTATCCCAAATAGGTAGATGATCATCGGAATACGCCATCTGTAGCAGAGCCAAAAGAATCTGCTCGCAATTATAAGTACAAGCGGATGGATGTAAACGGAAAAATAGATAAATGCTGCCGATACCCAATTCTCCTTAAACCATACGCACATTTCTTTTTCATGAGACGCAAATGTTACCATGCATGCAATATGAAAAAGCATGATAAACAGAGGCATCACTTCACAATAATACTTAAACCAAGTGAGTAGCTTTATGCTGTAGCCTCTACCTGCAAGGATAATGACGTTTATCATTTCGCTAACGTCCATGTCCTTAAACATTACTCTTGACAACTGTACAACACCGACTGATTGAACTAACCGATGGACTTCATCTTCTTCCTCTTTAGTCATAAGCTGTTATATTTTAGTTGATTTAAAAGATTGATGCCGCAAAGGTACGCATCTTCTAATAAAAGTAATTGGTTTTTGATTGATTTTTGTGTTAAACTTTATAAAATGTAACAATCTGAAAGTAGATGGCTACAAAAATAGCGTTAGAACGGCTTTCTTGCCAAATTCTAACGCTATTATTATATCTACACTGGTATTATCCTATCACAACATCAAGGGTCTCCATATCAGCGAACTTCAAGCCGCAATCCTTAGCAGCTTTGAACAGCTCCTTCTCGTCAACTTCCTCAATGGCTACCTCTACCTCCTTGTCGGCAAGTTCCTTGAAATACTTTTCGGTCTTCTGCTTCTGATTGAAGAAGTACTCATTGACCTCAGCGAACTTGGCTGAATCGTCCTTGGTGTATTCGTAGCCTTCATCGGCGTGCTTCTGCTCCAACTGCTGGCACTCCTGAAGCTTGCACTGCATCTCCTCGAACTTATCGTCCTTCAGGCTCTCCTGCGCTTCCTTCACATCCTTGTCGTAAGTGTCGGCTACTTGGCGCAGTGCCTTCATATTCTTCCAAACTCGCATAGCGGCATCATCGCTCATAGATGATGTCTTCAATGCTTTCAACGTTCTGTAGGCATCAACTGCCTCAATTGTCTTAATCTTTTTCATAATTGTTTCTTTATTTTTATGTTATACAATATTCTTCGCCAGATTGCCATAGCAGAATACCTTTCCTATTAACAGTGCAAAGTTAAGAAAATAATTCCGAATAACAATGCAGGAGAAGCAAAATTTACGAATTTTAAAAATCAGCTTCCACACGTTGGATAATCACTAGGTCGCAACGTGTCTGCTTTCTCGGTGAGAACGTAAACCACAAATACATTTCTAGCATATTTGTTATATTAAGAACATCTGCTTTTTAATGCATAATATAACTACCACCTGGAGGAACTTGTTTCCATCCACCATCTATATTAATTTCAAAAGATAATTGACACATTTGTCCATAATAACCTCCTTCATAAACGTTATCAAATCTTATATATGTTTCAATATAATCTGTTCTATCACCTTCAGGAATAGTTACAGAACCTGTACTTTGACCAGAGCTATTAGATACATAACCTCTTCCGTATGTTGTCTTATTGTTACCATAATTACAAACACTTCTAAATATACCATCAGTAATTGTAATTGTAGCATCAGGAAGTTTATATATTCTAGCTTTACAAATACAACTAGCACCAACTAATTCTCTCAACGATGAGAAATCAACAAAACCACTAGAACCACTTTTAATACTTTCCATATTAATTTGTCTAGGATAATATTTAAAACTAATACCACCTGGAAGAGATATGAAAATTATTTTTGTATCATCATATAAAGTTGCATTACGAGTATATGCTAAAAAAGGCACAATATCAATATATTTATCTCCACTACCTATATCAAAAGTTATTTCTCTACCAGCATATATATAATCTGTTGGTTTTTTGCAATTGCCAACATAATAATTTTTATAAATCTTATCAGTAGTATTATATGGTGAATTATAACGAATTTGAATCCAAAAAGACCAAGCTAAAGATAAATCGGTTATTATATCATCCATAGTAAGATTTGTGTTATTATCCACATGTGTATTCATATATAATACACAATTAAATTTACGAATTGAAGAATAATAAACTTCAACGGTATGAAATTGAGGAATAGAAGTCATAAATGCATTACTTGTTGCTTTACTACTATAGTTTCTAAAATCACTTAATCTATAAGGAGAATTAGCACCACCTTTTGGAAAATGTTTTCCTGATACCATTGTAGTTGTGTTATCATGAATACCGCCAGTCTGACCATATACATTATCAATATAAAGATTTTTACATGCTTCAATAGCAAAACCTTCTCCTCCATAATTATTACGTAAGTTCTTATAAGTATCCATAGGTATATTCATACCACAACGAACAACACAAGTGTAGTTACTATATGAAGATGTTACTATTTCCTCAGAGTCTTCTCTAATAGGATATTCTTTAAATTCACCTTTACAACTAATAGGTTTATACTTACTCCATATATTTATATTTTCACTCTTACAAAGAGTAGCAAGGTCATTGCTACTCTCTCCAAGAGCTCGTTTAACATCATCAATGCTAACAGGAGCACTAATAATTCCAGTTTCACTATTGTAAGGCATAATCTTTTATTTTTTAAATATTCAACTTCAGTTTCTAATTCTGTTACAACTTCTTTAATAACAACTCGCTCTACTGTTACATTGAACACTTTCGCAAGCTATAATATAAATCGTTCCATACGCTAATCTTTAGAACTTAAAACACTAGGCAAGGCAGCTCTATAAGAGCCACCCTGCGTTAATGCTCACGATACTTACTCTGCTGCCTCGCTTGCCATATTAGCGGCGATAGCGGAATTGACCTCCTTAATCAATGCTGATACCTCACTGAGCTTGCTCTGAGGGATGCCGCTGATGTTGTAGGTCAGCTCGCTGCCGTTGTAGCTTGCGTTCGCATTGCCGAGATAATTACCATTTGGGTCACCATAGATACTCATATTGATGCTCTCAATGTTGCCACCCGTCTTGTCAACATTGTAGGTGATTTCTACTCGATAGCCGCCCTTGGTATAAGTGGCAGTTGTCTGTTCACTTTTCTTGTTAATCTTTAAATTCTCCATTTTCTAATCTAATTTAATGAATTAATATTCTTGTTATCTAATCTCTTCTTGTTGCAGTCTTCCTTATCTCCACTCAATCGCTGAACCTCTGATTCAAGGAAGACCACCCGAGCCTTCAACCTGCTGACCTCATCGCCCACCTGCTCGATAGCACCGAATGCCGTTGCAATCAGCTTCGGAGACCAGTAGTTAATCTTGTAGTAGCCCTTCTCGTCAGTCTCCACGATGTCCTTTAAGTGAGGGTTGCACAAGACGTGTTGGGCAATCCAACCGATAGACCTTGTGTTGTCCTTCTTCCAAGCGAAGCCATAAGTGCCACCCATCGCCTTGATGATACCCAAGTAGTCCAGCTTCCGCAAATCCTGCTTCAAGCGGATGTCAGAAGATTGATAAGCTGTAACTCCACCTTTAGCAAGAATGCTATTAGGGAAGTAAGTATTCATATTATAATCAAAGTTATATATATGACCTGTATGCCCCATAAATCTATCAGTAGGAAATGAATACTTAGTAAAAGCAAATATTCGTATTTTATTTATTGAAGCATTTCGTAATGCAGTAGTATTTTGGTCATGTTTAAATCTAAAACGAATATATCTTCTATCATCATTTCCTACACCAACAGCCGTATTACCATTAGATAAATTTATATAATTAAATTGGTTCCATCCGGCCATATATTTAATATAAGTATTGACTATAACACCTTTACTATTTAAATATTCTACAGTACAAGTAACACCAACACCTTGTCCTATATCAACACAAGCAAAATATACTTGAGAATAACAAGAATTAGGAATTTCAAACGAAAACATTAATTCGTTCTTTTTTATTTGAGCTAACTTTTCAGCATCAGTATTACCAGTAATAACATTGTTACCTAAGTATAAACTATAAACACCTGCAACATTCGCATACGCCTTAAATTTAGTATCATTTGATATATTATAATTAGTCCAACTGTTACCGTTATCATTAGTATAAACTATAGAAAGATTATCGACTGGTATACTATCAGTAATAGCAGTAATTCCAGAGCATAAAGCATCAGCTGAAACATAACAACCCATTCCTTTATTATTAACTTCATAATTTGTAGGTAATATACCTTTATTATTTATTAAACCGTTAACAGATAAATTACCAGCAATAACAGCATTTTTACTAACACTAATACTATCACAACTAATAACATCATTAACAGTAATACTTTTAAACGTAGCACTACCGAATTGTGTTATGTTCCAATAACTACTACCTACTTGACTACACATGTCTTGAACTTTCACCCAATTAGTATTATTACCATTACCTAAATATAAATCACCACCACTACCTCCAATTCTAACTCCACTATCAGGAGTTATAGTTGTAATGCCTGGAAATTTAAGTGTACCATTACGTTGTGCACTATTAGCCTCAAACACAGAACCATCAGCTATACCAAGATAAATAGTTTTATTAGAATGAGTATATTTAAGTCCAGCCCATTGATTCCTATCCCAGTTTGTCTCGCCAAAGCGAATAGCCGCACCTGTGTTGAAAATAACTTGCGCATCAATGGCACTAATAGGAGTTAACTTGTTGCCAATCTTAAGCGCACCATTCTGCAAGGTGGTACTGATGGTGTTGCTTGCGCTGATGGTGGTCGCACCGCTCAAAGCACCGCTCACGTTAGCCGTTCCGTTGAACGACTGTCCCCAGATGGTTCTTGCCGTTACAAGTTGGTCTGCTTGATTCACGATGCCAATTCTCGTAGCACCATCAAGCAAGGTGTAAGGGCTATCCCCTGTGGTTGCTGGCAAGCTTTGAGCCGCAGAGAACGATGTATTTGTCACCAAAGTTCCTTGGCTTGTGAAATCGGCAGACGTGCGTCCTGTCTTCTTGATGATTGTGTAAGACAGACTTCCATATTGACGTTGGCAATTTCCCCAAAGTTGAACATTGCCAGTTGCATTGTTGTAGTACACACGCAACCTTGAAGACATGTTTCCAACCAACTCACGCAAGGATATGATAAAGTTGTATGCCCCAGAGTCCTTCGCTCCATTCTGACGGATTCTCAACACGACAACCGAAAAGGTATCGTTAAATCCGTTGGAGAAGAGGAACGTGAAATTTCTATCATCATATTGGTTGCCTGTGACGGTAATGTCAAACAACTTCGCCCAATAGTGGGAAAGGCTTGCGGTGTTGCTGTTTACCGCTCCCGACCATACGATGTTGTTTTTGTGCCAACCATCGAGCAAATCCGCATTGAGGTTTGTCCATTGTGCGGTAGTCGAAGCTATGTGATTCAAGCCGTTGTAACCGAATTGCATACCTCCCTTGCCGAACTTCACCATTCCTGCGTTTTTGTTGCCAACGCCCATCAAGCCGATAGTGTTGCCAAAGTTACAATCACCAATGTAGCAATCATCGCCAATGAGCAATCCATTGTAAGCACCATTCAATGCGCTAGCTTTAATCTTAAGCTGACCTGTGAGCGTTCCACCTGTCAAAGGCAAGTACTTTGCGGCGATGGTATCCACCTGTGACTTCGTATAAGCATCAGTAATGCCATACCCACTTATCGTTGTCGGCTTGCTTGTGAGTTCTGAGAAGGCAAGGCTGTTCTTGATTGCAAACGAGCCGAAAGCACCCTTGTTGCAATAGGCGAGGTTTGAACTAGTGCCACTATATGCTCCGTTCCAATAAGCTATGAAGCTCATGTCAGGAATGATGTTGCCATCGATCGATGCGTTAGTCCATCCCGAAGTGCCCACCGCAGAAAGGCTCTTCTTCGTGTAGCTCTTGGTGTAGGTGATGGCTGTTCCACTGGTGGATATGCCAGTCACGAACACATTGCTTCCACTTGGCTGAGTAACCGAGCGCAAGCCATCCGTAATGCCAAATCCCGACAAAGTGGTTGGCTTGTTGGTGATATAGCTCCACGCAAGGTTTCCTTGGAACGCCGTGAGTGCCTTGATGTGTGGAGCGATGAAGTAAGCATCGCCTTGGTTCGTAACGAAAGAAAGGCTTACACCTGCTCCTATAGTGTCATGGTCAGTATAAACCAATGCAGCCGATTGAACGCCACTTGCATCAGGGTTATCGCTAGTTGAGAAAACCAATTGCGGACCGCCATCGCCATAGGACAGCTTTCCAGCCGACTTGATGTAGTTTGCATCGTTGCCATAGGTAGTTCCATAAATCACCAAGCGATTCTGCTCTGCCTTGTAACTTGTGTTGACGGTGACACTAGCCTTTGACAACTTCAAGATGTTGTCTATCTTGGTGATTCCTGTCAAGGCTTGCTCGGCACTGCTGCCCTGCACCTGTGTCGTTCCCACATAATGAGTATGGTTAGACAAGCTGAAAGAACTACCCTTCGTCAAGGTCAAGGTATGCCCACTGATAGATGCGGTTGTTATCGCATTCCCAGAACCTGTTACGCTAACGGCATTCACACCGTCTGTGATACCATATCCGCTGAGACTTGTTGGCTTAGAGGTCAAACTTGCAAAAGTATGTGTATGCCCATTGAGCGAGAATGTAGAGCCTTTTGTGAAGGTGATGGTCTTGCCGCTCTTTGTAACGGCAGTAACGGCATTTCCACTTCCGCTAACTGCTATCGCATTCACGTAACCATCGAGCGATTGGTGTGCGGTAAGGTAGTTTCCCTTCGGTTGATACAAGCTGGCAGCGTCAGTCTTAGTAAGGTAGCTCGCAAGGCTCTGATGTGAAGTCAAGAACGTTGTTCCCTTTGTCACGATGATAGTCGTTCCGCTCTTACTGATGGCTGTCACTGCGTTTCCACTACCGCTAACACTAACGTCCATAGCCGAGCCTCCTTCTAGGCTAGAGATACGAGAATCAAGAGCCTTGATGGAGTAGGCAGAGGCTATCTCACTCAGCGATTCTGATGTAAGCTTCAAGGCATTTGAATAACTCTTCACACTGCCGTTCAATCCGCCACCACCGCCCGTGGTAGATGCTCCTGCTCCGTATGCGGTAATACCACCAAGAGCATAGAAGTTAGCTGCTTCCTTTCCAGCAGCGTCTTTGGATAGTCGAAGGGCATTGTTGGCACTATCATACGATAGATAGATTCCACCAATTTTCAAGCTGCCTTCGGTTGTCACGTTACCCGATACGTCAAGATGAGTGAAAGGCTTCTGTGGGTCGATAGCTAATACGTTTGCCAGCTTTGTTGTATCGGTCGTTCCGCTCTTCCATACAGGTGCGAAGAGAGCAAGCTGTACACCAACATTATTCTTGTTGATAATGAAAGATGTCGGGTCTGCGTGCAAAGTACCGTCTGCGTCCCACCAAAGGTTTCCATTTGCGAAATAACCAGTTCCGTCAAAGCGCAAGAGAGCCTTGGCTGCGGAATCCATCTCGTCCTCCTTGGTTGTAGACGCTTGTCTGTCAATAGCCTTACCACCAAGCCAAAGAGCGATACCATCGTCCTTTACGTTCGCTCCATTGATACCAGAAGTAACATCGCCCTTTTCGTTGCGCAAGGCAATCAAAGTAGTGAGGACAAGACCGCCTTTTATTTCTGTTTTTATTCCATCAACAAGAGCAGCCTTGATGTATTCAAGACCTGCCATATTGGTGATGAGCTTAGTATTGAGACCATCAAACAGATTAGACGTGATATAGTTGTTCGCCACACCCAGCTTGTCGTAGAAAGCCTTATAAGCATTCGTGAAGTTGGTATACTTCTGAGCCGCAGCCACCTTGATGGTAGCCTTTCCTTTTGAATCAGAAGCGTTGTATCTGCTTACGATGTCAGAAAGATAGGTAATGAGTTCATTTTTTGCGCTATCGAGTGTATCCTTAGCTGAAACCAAATCCGTTTTATAGGTCGTTTCTTTACCATCCTTATCCAACAAGAACTTAGAGCCAACAACATTATTATACGACTCAACGGCTGCATTATAATCGTCCTCCAGTCGCTTGCTATCCTGTGCGATAGCCGCAATCTCAGAACTATCCAAGTAGCCATCAGAGGTAAAAACATCGAAAGCCTTCTTATTGTTAGATACGGTCGTTCCGAGGGTAATCAAATTAGTTTGCGTGTTCTTAATCTCTTCTTGCGCCTTCTCAGCAGCTTTCTTTGCTTCCTCTGCCTTCGTGTCATCGGTATACTTGCTAGCCAATTTCCAATCTGAAATATTAAACTCTTCACCTTCTGCCTTGGCGGTGGAACACTTCAAGATTTCATTCTTGTAGGTACTTCCATCGCTAGGATAGGTGGCATTGACCCACATATCGTTTACATCGTATGGTGGAACTGGCTGAGAGCCGAAGATACGTCTCTTTGATTTTGCATCTTTGAGTGCTTGGCTTGAATCTTTGAGTGCCTTGGTCAGCTCCGTATCTGTGATGATAATCCACTTATAGGTAGAGCCATCCTTGGCAAAGCGGTATGCCTTGCCCGTCTTGTTGTCATAGTAGAGATCTCCCAAGTGGGTTTTCTTATCATTGTCGGTAGTCCACCCAATGGCAGGGGCGTTGGATAGGGTAGGAACGCCGTCATAGAACCAAGTCTCAATAGCTCCGTCTATCTGGTTTTGAAGGTCGATAATCGTCTGCGATTTATTGATAATGGTCTCAACGGCATTCTTATCCAAGCTCTTCTCGGTGATGTACTTATCCAAGGTTTTGCCATCATAGGTGGACTTAATATCCAAGTCTCCCTTGATGGTTACTTTCTTCTTGTCGCTATCATACTTGACGTAGGAATCACCCTCGTAGTTATTGGCACTAGTAGGTCGGTCTCCGAAGTACATATCTCCGTAGACGTGGAAGAAAGCCTTGCCTGTAGAATGGTTCACACCATAGTCAACATATTCCTTGTTATTGAAAGTATAACCATTCACTCCGTGATAGAGCGTAACACTTGGCGAATAGGTATCAACGGCAGAGAACACCAAGCAACTCTGCCTAGCGTTGTCTATTCTGCTACCAACTTGGTTCAACACATCGTCTACCATTGGAATATCACTGCTTGTATCCTTGTCTATGTCCGACAAGTCCACATAGTGATAGTTCTTTCCCTCTATCTCAACGGTTTCTGTAGACACACCGATGACTAGTCGCCAATAGTAGTGATTGCCGGCATTGTGAAATTTCCCTTGTGTGAGATTGAAACTCTTGCTTCTCGCTTGGTCTCCAACCTTCCATTTATTCTCCACCTTTGAGCCATCTTGCTCACCAAGGAAGTAGCATCTGTAAGCATTCTGACTAACACCATCATAGGTAACATTCACCTCTTCAACCTTCAATATTCGGTTACTGCCTACTGTGGTAATGAACAATTCACCACCCAAGGTGTCCGTATGCAATATCTCCAAGGTCTCGAAGATAGCCTTCATCCTAACATTAAGGTAGTCGGTCGTCAGATGACTTCTGAAAAGCTCGTCTAAAGACCAATCGCCCCCACTTAAAGCCGAATAGTCCCCAACTTGAAGCCCTCGCAAGAACTTAATCAAGAAGTTTGCCGCATCCGTCTTATCCTTATGAAGATAGGAGTTTTCAACCCTCTTGGCTGAAAATACATTGAAGTCTGTAGGTTGAACAGTTGTGTCATAGCTCTTAATGATATAGATACTATTTCCACTACCTCCCTTATTGAGATAGCTTTGCCCATTGAAAACAAGTTCCTCAATCTGTGAGGACATCGCATTGAGCCTAGAGTAAGCAGGTTTCTCACCTACAGTATACTTTACGCTATCAAAGGGAACGTCAAGATGTAACTCATAGCCGATAATTCTAGATGCTCTAAAGCTCATATCATATCCCTTGTTGAATAGGTTCACCCTATCGCCCTCAAAATGGAATTGTCCCTTGCCGTCATTGTATGAGTAATCAGACGCAGCCGTGCAAGTATAGGTCGTAGGGTCTATCATTGACTTCTTCAAGTTCTTGATGGCATCGGTCAAGAGCTCGTTGGAGGAAGATGTCACCAAGGTATTGCCCAACTTCGTTGAGTCCCAATTGTAGAGTACAAAGGTATCTCCGTCTTTCGGATGCAGAACCGTGTCTGGCAAGAATCGTCCGTAGTCCTCGTTTGCAACAATCTCAAAGACCTGTGCCGCTGGATTTATCTGTTCCTTGCCATCCTTCAGTATAGGGCTACCATTAGCATCTCTCAAAATCTCGGACTCACCATCGGGATTGAACTGACACTCGAAATCCATTCCATTCAACGAACCACTTTGGAAGATAATATGCAAGGTCTTTCCACTGAGGATGTAGGAACTTCTGAAAGCCATGTCCCCTGTCTTGTTTCCGTCTGCGTCTACGATGGTCAGTCCCTTTACTCGATAGAAAGTCCTCTTGATATAGTCGCCCTCCTCGGGTGTGCTCTCGTCCTCAACATCCTTCTCATAATAGGTAACATTAGAAGTCTTGATTAAGTTCCTTGGATAAATGTCATCATTGGTGGTAACGCCCTCTACATACTCGTCTTCGGTAAGTCCCTTGACTTGCAAGCAGCCATTCTTCAACTCAAAGCCGTTATCTTCCAAGAGTTTCTTGTTCTCAGCGGAGCACTCTTCTAAAGTAGGGAGCATAAGCCTCTTCTCCACCACTCCGTTCTTTGTAACGTCAGCGGAAGAGTTCTGCTTATATCCACTAGGTAAGTTCCTAGCCGCTCCAAAGGCATATACCCTGTTGGCATAGCTTGCTTGGCTCTGCGAGCTTGACATTGAAACAATGTTTTCGCCATCCTTGAAGTCTACAACCTCATTGGTATTCTCGCAAGTACCAAAATGCACGAGGTTTCCCTCTACCCACCATTCGCACTCAAAGGTCTGTGCGATATTAGCGATAGCATCAAGAATGCTAGAATTGGAATAGGTGATTACCTTGGACTTAGTACTGTCAACGCTAGCATCCACCACGAATGTGTAATCGCTACCTTTTCCCGTGTAATTCGGGTCATAGAGATACGACTTGCTAGCCTTAGCCAAGAAATCCAAGTTATCCTTGATGATGTTTGCATGTGTAATGATATTCGAGGTAAGCGTGAATGTGCCCTCTGGAGAACCAGAGTTAGGCATATATTTCAGTCTCTTGTTCTTCCATTTCCTATAGTAAGCATCAAACTCCAACTCATAGGAATATCCAAGAGTGCCATCGTCCTTTGGCTTTACGTTATCAACCAACTCAAACCTTCCATAGTCAGTAACGATGAAATCTCCCATCTTGAAGTATATCGCACTGCCAAGCTTAAAGGATAGCTTGCAATAGTGGGACTGCATCAACTCGAAGTGCACCAACGCATCCTCCGTTACGGGAACGGAGCACCTTACGTGTACGTCTCCCTTTGTGTCGTAATACTTAACCTCTATATCCTTGTATGTCCTCATTGTAAATCCTCAAATTCCTTCATGTTAAACTTCTCCATATCATCGCTTGTGAGCGCACCCCTGTTCTTCGGGTCATACTCAACGAACTTAATGCTCTTCTTCCCGATAGCTCCTCCCTTTCCTCGGGAATAGCTAGTGGACTTCCTAGAGCAGAAGAGCCTGTAAATGTCAGACTTGGAAGACGGAACTTGTATAGTTACGAATCCATTATCCATCAGCGCATCGAAAGCCGCCAACCTCTTGTTATAGTCATTGTGGTCTCTGCCTACAATCGTAAACTCCAAGGTTACGTTCCGCTCCGCCTTCTTCGGTCGTATCAGTATGACCCTCGTTCCGTCCTCTGTGCGCACGGAGTTGGTGATGTAGTCCTTGTTGTCAGCATCCGCTTCCAAGGCATCAAGAAAACCGCTGCCCATCTTGATACGATAGGTAGCCCATGCGTCTTGTCCGTTTATGATAAGTTCATTCGTGTTCATGCCAACAAAGTTAAAAACAAAATGAGGAATAATATTATATTATTATCATAATGCTTTCACTTAAAATTTAAGTGCAAAAAGGGCGCAAATCCTAAAAGGAAATGCGCCCAAAAACAATAAGCTTTTAAAATTATGAAGTTGTGTTTTCGTTTCCCTTTACCTTTGCAGCTAACGCTACTTTATCTTCTGCATCCTTGCGTATCTTTTCAATTTCTTCAGCAGGAGCGTCAGTTAGAGCCAGCATTTGTACAGCAGTCTCTAAAGAAAGTACGCCTTGATTATATAGTTCCGCTATTACTTTCCACTTATCCTTTTTGTCATCCTCGAAAGGTTCGGCAAAATCGAATTCGACCTCCAACTTATCCAACTTGCTTCTCATCTCAGGATATAGTTCCTTCATTACGGCTATAATCACATGCGATAATCTACCGACAAGTTCTTCATAGATTTCCATTCGGTTCGCTCGCTTGATGTAACCCAATACCAACGCTCGTTTTATGCCGACACTAGTAAGCGTACTCATAGCTTTCATTAGTTCCGGTGACATATCCGGTGTAAACGTATCAAACAATATAGACTGAGCCAAGTCTTCTTTCTCTGCCTTGCGGATTTCGGAATTCTGAGGTGGGTTGATATATTCAAACCTAGAGTTCTTGCCTGTAAGTTGTATGAGTTTACCTGGCTTGTTCCGCTTAGGGATTGATTGTATCACGTCAGCAGTAGCAGCGGCAATAGGGTCAGCAAAGTAGTTGTTAGTATCTCCAACCTTGGAATCAAGCATCTCTTCACGTTCCATTCTTGGCTCTGCACCATCCCATGCTTTAGGTTGGCGAAAGTAGATGCCGTTAATCTTTCCTGTCGGATTAGGATACTTATACACTTTCCACCCAAAGCCACCACGTTCACAATGATAGTTAAAAACGGATGTCAATATATCCCAACATTCGATAGTCTTTGACTCTCGCTTTAAGGAATAGCCTACAGCAAAAGCAAGCATGTTTCCGTATTGGTCAAACAACTCTCTCATCTTATGTCCCTTTGAGCGAGCTGCAACATACACATCAACATGCATCTTTCCGTTTTTTTGCGAAAAATTAAAAACAAAACCGCTTTCGGTTTCTGCTCCGGCAAGTCGCTTGCATTGACGTAGCTTGGTATTGAAGTATATATCCTTCAAGTATTTTTTATATAGTTCAAAGGCTTCATCGTCACCTTCTACTTTCTTCCACATTATCGGATTACCTAACAAGAAGAACAACTCTACCTCATTGATGTATCTCTGCCTTGTCCTTGCCAACTTCTCCGTCCTATATGGTTTTTCTCCCTTTACCCATTTATCCTCACGGCTCATCACCTTGTGAGTTTGCGGATTATATTCCGAAATGGCATTATCCACATCGAAATCATGTTGTTCCATCATGTTTACGACAGAATCAACATCATTATCTTCCAAACGTTCGAAGATATTTCTCTCCACACCCAACGCATTGAGCGTGAGGTTTCGAAAATATGTCTTTATCTGAATAATTGAATCTACAAACATCCTTATAACTTTTTGAAGCAAAGGTAATAATAAACATGGTTTCTACACGCTTTAATCTACGTATGCCTTTCACTTAGTTTTTAAGTGAATAAAAAAGACTATTTACTAAAGAATCTATCTTTATTTAGTAAACAATCTTTTTTATTTACACTAGACTTTTATTCACCCTTATAGAGTACTTATACTAACTATCTAATAGTTAAATATTTGTATTTTTGTTACAAAAGTAATTATATTTGTCGTTTAGTACACTCCTAAGTCTGATTTTGATGCTTTCCTTGGCTTCATCACCTTACCGAGCAATACAGCAAGAATATAATACCTAGCAGCATCTATTAAATGATTGTCATGGTCTTCTGGAACATTGATATAATTACCATCCTTATCTTTTGACCACACATATTTACGAAACTCGCTCTGTAAATGGACTGATTGCCTAGTAGTGAATATTTCGAATGTCTGCATCTTGTCAATACCAGCCAATATAGAACCAGCCCCCTTTTGTGCTCCATATATGACTATTCCACCAAGAGCTACCTCATCTATAAGTCTAGGGTCAGCACTATCCGCATACACAAACAAACCTTCTTCCGCATAAGGACGCAAGAATTTTATAATATCACTGGATAACATTTCCGTTCTATAGCAAAGTTCCTCTATGTATAGGCGATTATCTACGATACCACACTTCACAATAGCAGTATAGTCTTTCGAATATCCCCAGTCTACCCCGATGGCTACTTTCCTTGCGTTGCTAGGGAACTTGTCAACGATACCTACATGCTTGAATATAGCACCTTCAGAAACATCTGACCATCTGCCTATCATTATATGAGCATATTTCTCCGGTTCATTCTCCTTCATTTCCAACACCTCATTAAGGAACTCCGGTGACAAATGCTTTATGTTATCAAGATATGTAGTATGTATATGAAGTACTCTTGGGTCTGTGCTGATCTGGACAGGAACACCATCAAAATACACCTCTTTATGCGTCTTTTCGATGAAACGCTTATATACCCAATGATTGGAATCACATGGGTTCATAATGATTATTACTCGGTTGTGCAAGCCTTTCTGACGGATTGAAAGCATGATGCGCTCAAAATCCTCCTCACTCGTCCATTCCTCAGCCTCATCAACGACAAACGTAGTTACACCATGGATTGACTTTAACTTCGCAGTCTGATTACCACTAGAAGTATTGATACCACGGAACATGATTTCGGCTCCTGTCATTTTGTTGACTATATCGGTCTTCGTGTTCTTGAAGTAATCCTGTGTGCCATCAATCTCTATCTTCTCTTTAACCTCTGGAATTACGGAAATAGCTGCACTCACCATCGTATAACGTGTATAAAGAATCTTATGCGCTATCTTTCTTTCCGCATTGTATTCGAAGGTTAGTCTTTCGATAAATTGAGAGGCAGAGAAACTTTTTCCTGACGCACGACTTCCTGTAATAAGGTAAATGAAATGCGTCTTATCATTATACAACGGATAATAAACGGAATGTGTTTTTGTCATTATTCATCCTCCTTTTGCTCTTCAGCTTCCTGCTCTATCTCTCTTTCTATCCACTTGTTGACGGATATACCTTTCTTAGGGTCAAAAGGAATGCCCTTTTCCTCTTCATCCTTCTTACCTCTCTGTATCTCTCTCCAAGTCATATCGTAATGGAATAACCAAGTAGAAAGAGCTTGTACGTTAGGTGGAGTCTCCTGCTCGGTTTCTCTAGTTTCCACTACTATATCATCTGTCATAACTCCATCTACAACCATATGTCTTTTGGTGGTTGTCTTGCCTTTTACCTTGACACCTCCAAGGGCGCATTTAAGGAATCTTCCACGCACGATTGCATTGATAAACTCTCTGCCACGCACGAGGGATTGAGTTATCCTTTCGCCTCTTTCCGCATTTTCGTCTTCATTCCAATTCTCGTATTTTCCGTTTTTCATTCGGTTGAAGACCTGTGGATTTAGGTCAACCCCAAACTTCAAACCAAGGGCGTAGGCAATTTCAGAATCCTTCTGACCTTGCTTTGCAAGCTGTTCTATCTCATCGTAGAAAGCATCGCCATTGTAATCAAATTTCGGTTTTGCCATTTTCTTGTATTTATTATTGTTTCGCTATATATTGGGCAGATGGGATTTATACCTTGCCTCTAATTTTGTTATACATATAGAAAGGAACGGCTAGTAAGAACATTGGTATTGCCAATATCATAGTTATAGCCAAGTTCGCAATCTTCATTAATCTTTTTCCGTTTGCCTTCATAATCTTTCGATATTTATGAGTTGACCAATTGTCCTACCTTGTTTATCAAAGGAGTAAAGAGACACGACACCCACATATTGAATGCGTTCTTTCTCCTCTTGCCAAGAAACATAGAAACAATCATAAATGGAATGAGCATACCTATTGTTATTGCCGCTATTATAAACCCTAACGAGAATCTTAAAATCTTTTTCATTGCTTTCATTTTGTTTTTGTTTATATGCGTTTTGCAACCTTCATAAGCATTTCTCCTTTTATTACCTTGTCGGTTTCGATAAAGCCAAAGGTGCTCATAAAGCGTTCCTTGTTCTCGATGTTATCAAAGGATAGCATGACGTAAGATTCGGCTTCCAATGCCTTTTCCGCTGCCTTGGTATTTACCTCTTTCTTTACCTGTTGCATACGTTCCTTATTCGCTTGGTATTGAGCCTCTTGCTGCTGATTGGCTATAATTTGATTTTGTTCTATCTGTCGTCTCTGCTCTTCTTGCACTTCCTTTGGTGCTTGTACTTTTCTGTTTTCGCTTTCTTGGGCAAATGGGTCTAGTAAGGAATTAAGTTCTTTACCTAACTCATCTTCGCCTTCAGTCTTTACCATTGCATCATAGCCGAACAGGGATAAGTCTTCTTCCGTTAATCCGGCATCCATATAGTTTATGTCCGGAAGTAACTCACGGACTTTCATGTCATCCCATTCTCCATGAGCATTCTCGGAATTAAGCATGAAATTCAGTTCAACTTCGGTCTTGTAATCCATATTTACAGCCTCAGCCAAAAGAGTATAATCCTTTTCGGGATAGCCCATAATCTCATCCACGATGGTTACTTTTTGGTTGCCGCCTACGATGGTCATTGTTTGCTTATTGACGGTTATACCACCAACAACGCCATATTTTCTTATGGAACGTTTCAATGTAGCTTTCTGCTGCGGTGAAATCTTCCTTGGATTATATGGTGCTATCTGCACTTCGGAGCGTTTGAACTCTTCTTGCTTGCCTGTGAAATAATCTCTTGGTTTCGTCATCTTATCAACTCATTGTTTCTTGCAAAGGTATGCATAATAATTGTTTAAGAGAAATGTTTACTTGCGTGTCTTTTCACTTTGTCTTTTAAGTGAAATAACATATCGCAACAATATATCAATTGGCTTGCATTTTGGTTAATTTTGCATAAAAAAAGATATGGGAGACGTTGGTAATAATGGGGCATATGCTAGGCTGAGAGCACAAGCTACCTCTATGCGGAGAAAAGCCGAGTCGGTTGGTAACAAGCTACAAGCTATAGCTGAAGGTATAGCTAAGAAGTATGGAGCAAGGGTCACTCCTATCAATTACAAGAGTGTTGACTCCATTGTACGCAAGGCTAAGGGCGAGGCTAATGGTATTAAAGACATTAAGGACTCGTACAGAACAACTATCATCGCAGATAAAGGGTCAATACCGAAAATAATAAAAGACCTAAAAGGCAAATACAAGGGCTTTGAGTTCGTTAGACTCAAGGAACAGAAACTGGATACTGGCTATTCAGGAAACATCATCAATATCCGGAACAAGAAAACCGGACTTATTGGTGAAATACAAGTTAACACCGCCAAGATGATTTACGCCAAAGAGAATTACTCGATAGCCTACAAGCTGTTGGGTGGGAAGACCATGCGAGAAATCTATAAAGAGACCAAGAAACCATCCGGTTGGGGACATGCATTATATGAGCAAAGTAGAACCGCCAAGAGTAACGGAGGTAAGAAGCAAAGGTCGGTATCTATACAACAAGCTTACTATGCAACATTTCAATAATTAATATATTTAAATTTCAAGTAATAAACATTAATTTGTTTGCAAGTTTAATATATTTTTTATATCTTTGCATTGTAATAAGGAGATAAAGACTATGAACAATAAAGATAAGAACAAAATCAGCCACCTCCTTAAAAACGGAGAGTCGGTTTATGTTTACTATTGGGAGGATGACATCGTTGTCCGTTATCAATATGTAAATAAAGAACTTATGTGTTACCCTAAAGGTAAAGGGCGTAAGCCAAAAGAGTTCAAGTTTAATGAGAACACCTATGCACAAGATGCTCTTGAGTTAGGTGAGTTAATAACGAAAGAAGAATATGAAAGATTCTGAAATGATAGAATTGTGCCTTGGTATCGCTTGCAAGGCGCACAAAGGACAGATTGATAAGATTGGATTGCCTGTTATATTACACCCTATCCATGTTGGAGAAATGGGTAATAGTACCGAAGAGATTTGTGTCGGATTTCTCCATGATACGATTGAAGATACGGATATGACCTACGACAAGCTGTTATCACTAGGTGTTAGAAAAGACATTGCCGATAGTGTATGTGTCCTAACCCACAAGAAAGGTGTTCCGTATTTTGACTACATACAATCAATCATTGACTCAAAAGATATGGTTGCAATACAAGTCAAAATCAACGACCTGCATCACAACCTAACGAGAGCTAAAAAGTACGGATTTCAAAAGCAATATGAAAAATGTACTACGGCATTGTCAATGATGGGAAGGTTCTTCCCACATGAAGAGGGACAATACTACCCATCGTTCGAATATATTCCTTAAGATGTACGCTTACGTGTTAAATTCCATCCGTATTTCTTTGCGTATTCTTTCATAACTTGATATTGCGCACCAACATTACCTCTATCATTAGCTTCCGTGACACGTTTCTGTATTTCGTTTGCTTCACGATTATAACTAGACACATCACTTGCACTAGGGACTTTTCCTCCTTTCGTAAAACTAGAACGCTTTCTGTTTAAAGCTAGCACTTTCTCGTTTATTCGATTTCGTATTCCGCTCTTTGAAAGATACTCTGTCTGTTTTTGCTGAAGGGTTCGTCTCCATTGCGAATTTTTCTTACCAAAAACATCCCATGCATCCGATTCTGAAAGTCCCCACCCTTTACTTGGTCTCTTCAAAGAATACGTATAATTCTTTGTAACTGCTCGAATCTCGGAAGCGTTATGTGCTATAGTTGTAAAAATGTCAGCTCCGGACAAAATTGTGCCAACTCTTCCAGCTATAGTATCTCCAATACCTCTATTAGGATGGTTGTGAGTAATGATGGCATCTTTGTAGTTATAGCCAAAAGGTAATTGCGTACTATGTGCCTTTCCTGTTTGGGAATGCGCTATTTCTTTTCCGTCCTTATTAAAGGCATAAATACGTTCCGTCTTTAGCTTTCTAATCTTAGCTTCAGTGTCAGACAAAGCCGCATCCAACCCACGGCTATGTCCGGCATTGATTTGCCTATCCGCTCTTTCGCCTCGTTGAGGTCTGCCTCTATATCCTCTATCTGCCATATATAAATCTCCTTTTTTATTTGCAAAGATACAAAATTTGCAAGGGAGTACCTAAATATCAAAGGTTTACAACTTCACTTATCTATATTGTGCAATCATTCTTTATCTTTGTTGTATTTAACCTCAACACCAATCAACGTTTGTTTCACAAAAACCGCCTTACAAGACAATAACTTTCCATTCTTAGAGAATTCTTTGTCCTTGTACCTAATATCATATTTGCCAATATGGTAATCGTAGCAAGCATCAATACAACTCTCTACAAGCTTCTTCTCTGCTTCGAAGTATGGCATTTCCTTCTTGCTCACTTTCGCAAGCCACCCACCACCTTGTATTAGGTCGAATATTCTTGAATACCCATCACGCAAGCCATTGCAATATGCGGCATAAAACTGCACTTTCTGAAGAGGAACTTTTGTACCTTGTTCCAACAACTTGACAGCCAACGCCCTAGCCTCATCATCTTGGCTCTGCTCTAGTATCTTCATTGCATGGTTTACAACTCTTCTTTCCTGTTCCGTCATGTTATTTAAAATTTAAGTTTTTCAGAAAGCTCAATCTACCTTCTACTTGTGTAAAGGTTTCGTCCAACTCATCGTCACTCATAGAGGAATAGAAAGTATAACTGCATGGACGCATAGTAAATCCATCAATCAAGAAGACAGAGAACCACATAATTCGCTTTACACTACATTGTTTCAGATTAACTTCTAATGCTCCTTGCTCTACTTTTACGACAATATTATTGGTTGATTTAATGCTTAACGCCTTACCTAAAACATCATTATATACTTCATTCATTACTCTTCTCTTTAAATCCTACATATCTCTTCATTTCACTATAAGCTCTCTTCATAGCCTCAGCCGGAGAAAGATTATACTTTTTCTCAATATCGCTTGTTATATCCGCAAGATGCTTTCCAAACAACTCTTCAATATAAGAGTCATCTTTCATCCGCTGAATACCCCTTGCATATATCTTAGCCTTATCCATGCCCCATTCCAATCCCATTTCGTGAATAAAGTCATCCAATTGCATAAGGCTTTTCTTTCCGAAGTTTCGGAATTTTATCATATCGAGCTTGGAATATTGTACCAAGTCTCCAATAGTATCTATGTCGGCTGCCTTTGTCACATTAAGGACACGAACTGGTAAATTACAATTAACTAATCTGATGGAGAACAATGAAGTGGGAACATCTTCAGGTTGTTCTTCTTCTTTTTTACCTTCTTGCATAATAAACTGCATTTTTACATTCTTAATTTCCTCTTTCAAGGAATTGTTCTCCAGCTTCAAGTCTACAAATTCTTCAATCGCATAGTTGAACTTCCGGATAGCCTTAATAACAATCTGGCGCACCCTTTCTCTTGAAAGTTCAAAATTATCGGCTATATCACTAATTCTGTCTCCATTGAAAAATGCTTGCATAATCTTTTTCTCTCGTAATCCGTATTGTGCCGTTAACTCCAATAACATACAAAGTGAACTACCTATTTTGTCATAGCTGAAAGAAGAAACGTTCAACGCATCATGCATTAACATTTGTATCTTAGCATTTACCTTGCGCTCACTTGCCAACAACTCTTTCCGCTCTCTTTCAAGTAAATCCTCTGAGACAGATAACATCTTGTATTTCTCGGAATACTTCTTAACATCATCGGCATTCACCCAAAAGCGTTTACTGCTTTTATCATTGTAGCCTCCAAGCAAGCCCTTGTTAACCCAGTTCGTAATCGTCTGAGGGTCAACACCTAAATAAGCAGCAGCATCATTTCTTGTCATTCTCTCCATACGAAACCCTTTCTTTTATTTTTTGTTCTTAAAATATTCACCATAGGCATTAACCAAATCTTTTTCAGTAATACCTCTACTCAAACAATCATTAGCGAAATCTACTCGTACATTATCATTCCTTTGAACTTTATTGTATCGTTCTGAATACTCTTCAATTAAGTCCGCAACAACCATATACGCTTTAATCTGGGAGGTTTTAAGCATGTCAACACTAACAAAAGTCTTGCATATATTGATACCTCGCCTTTTGTCAATCTTTTGCAGATAAAGCCCCATACTTGTAGCAATAACCTTACTTGTATCATTCTTATAAATAAGTACCGTATAGCCTACTTCTCTTTCGATGTGAGCAAGCACCCTATTAATTGGCATTTTCTCTATTCCCAATGCTCGCTCGGCATATCTCCGCAAGAAATGAGGCGTATAACTGAACTGCTCTGCACTATTCTCTTCGTCCAACAAGGAAGTAGCACATACGTAATCGTTCGTTTCCTTGCAATAGATAAACATGTCAAAATAGAATTGTCTTATGTTCCCTCTATCTACAAACACGCATACTTTGTACTCGGTAGCGTCTTTCGTCTTGAAATCATAACACTGAGTTGTGTATCGTCCCATTCCCTTACGAAGCTCACGGATGAGTTTCTTTGCTTTTTCGATAGCAAACTTTTCTAGCATAGGCTTATCCTTCTTGAAGATCTCAAAGAGTTCACGCCCTGTCATTGAACCTATAATCATTCTCTGCCCTCCTCTTTTTCGTTCAATTCGCTAGTGAAAAACCTTTTTAACCCATCATACTGCTTTGCCACCTGCTCTAAAGCCTTATTCTTTTCACGCAACTCATCACGCTCTAAGAGTAACTTTCTGTACTTCTCTAACTCATATCTAACTTCTTTCGAGTGAAGCCTCTGTAGCTGATTGTTGAGTTCATTAAGTCTGTAGCCTTGTTCACGTGTTTTCTTACGAAGATGACATAATTCTTCTTGCATTTTTGAATAATTCTTCAATACCCTAAGAGTTATTCGCTCTTCGGGTATATCCTTATACACATCATTCTTTCTTGCCTTACTCATAACTAAAACTCCTTGTCCTTTAAAAATAAAACGCTCCCAACCAAACAACAAATACCTTTCCAGCCAAGCCTCTTCGCTTGTATTGTAGCCAAAGTATTTATAGGTTTATGTTTGAGAAGTCCATCTTCATCGCACAATAATATGTTATTATCATCAAGATGAACCAACTCGACATAACCACCAACTAAAGCCTGAGCCTCCTCTAAAGAAATCTTTTCTCCATTCTTTGGCTGCACCTCTTTGACGATGCAGCCTACCTCGTATAACTTCATGCTCTATAAATTTAAATAAGACATCATATCTTGAACGGCATCCATATCGTGCTCAATACTCTGCTCATATTTGCTTTTAAGGCTTTTATAGCCCTCTAATATCGTAAAGCAATAATGTTTACCATCAAAGTAAAAAGGCAACTCATTGCAATTCTTCTTGTTTGCTGTGAAATTATAAGGACTCCCATGTTGAAAATCAAACTCGAAAGAATTGTTATCGTCCTTACATCGCTCTACTATCTTACTTCTCCATTCTGCAATATGCGCTTGCATCTTTTTCTTATCGTTAGATGTTTCTAACCATAATGTAGATAACGTAGTCCCCAATATCTCCAACCTAATGACATAAACGTTATTTGTAGCCACTGGCTTCAAAGCTTTCAATGCTTCATCCAAAGCAATAGCCAAAGCTCCACTCTTGCAATTATTTGCCCTAAATTGGCTTATTACTCTATATGCAGTATTCTTATCCATAATCTCAAAGTTTTAAATTTCAACACCAAAATTTTCTGCAAATATCTGAAGCATTGTCAGCTCCAAAATAACTTTCTCTGCCTCGTCTTCACTCATACCATAGCATACTGCAAAACGCTGACGTAACGTGGCGCAATCCATATCGTGACGCTCATTTAAGAAAGCTATCATATTTCTTACTAATTCTTTGCTATTCATTCTCTTAGACAGTTTTTGCGGTGTGTCTCACCTTTTTTTATTATTTATACTTTTCAATTGTATTAAAGACATTATCTAAAGCCTCATCGCAATATGCCGTACTAGTTACATATGCGCCTCTAGAAATCGCCTTGTAACAATCTCTAAGACCAAGCAAACCACCAATAAGCTTAGATGCATCATAGCAAGTAAACTTATTCAAGTCCAATGCATCAATAGCATTAATACCATTTTCTGTAATAACACCTTTAATATCATTGATGAACTTCTTCTGATTTTCGGTAATCATCTTCATAACAATTGTGCTAGTTTTTAACGTGCTCGCTCTGCACTATCTTGCAAGAAACTTGTCTTGCGGCAAATCTTCAAGTATCTCTTAAATACATTGCAAAGATACAAATTTATTTTCTAACTTGCAAATGTTTTATGGTTTTTCTTTATTTATTTAACCTTTCTTTACTTATAACGTTTCTATATTACATACATTAACAATAAAGGCAGACTTTCACAAGCCTGCCAATACATATAAAGAAGATAATACATTATTATATATAAATTAAAAAGAACATTATCTGTTGTCATATCTGTAGAGTATTACCCTACTTTGTGGAAATACCTTATATATACGTTCTAAGTCTTCGGGTGCATTATCCCTTAGCCATGCAAAACAATCCAAGTCCAAAGACAAACCGCCCGACGCATTCCCAACCTCTGCATTCTCAGAGCGCAATGCTCTGGAGTACATTATCGGCTTAGGCAGATGCCGATGTTTCATATATTGCAAGATTTGCTTTTGAGTAAAATCAGCAAGAGGATAACAATTTCCACCATGAATGTAATTTTCATCCTCATACGACTTCAACATAAGACTTCGGTTCATCGAGTCTGCTTTCTTCATACCAAAGAATACGTATTCTATTCCGAAACGCTTTTTTAAGGCTTTTACTACCATAGAAAGATTAAGAACCTTTACTTTTGGATTCGGAACGCAATAAACTCCATAATGAAGATTGTATGTTGTATTCCAATGTGGTATCTGCTCGAACTCTATCTTCGGGTATCTAGCCTTCAGCCAGTTTATCCATCGTTGTATATGCTCTAAGTCTTTTACAAGATACATAAATACACATACTATCCGCTCAAACTTATCATATAATAAGTCCAATGTAACAATGGAGTCCTTGCCAAGTGACATCATAACAATGCAATCCGGACTCTGTTCCCTAGCCATATCAATTACCATATTGGCAACATCTATAGGGTTCTTCCTAACAACTAGAGGCTTTATTCGCTTGCGTCCCATATTTACAACAAACCTAAAATCTGACTTCCGGAAATACGCATAGAGTTAGCGGCTTCCATGTGCAACATATCACAGAAAAGCCGTTTTTGCTCAAAACTTTCGAAATCAATGAAAATGAAGTTATCAATATCTTCCTTTCTTTTCTTTCCGACATCAGTACAATGCTGTTTCTGATCCTTGACATCTTCCTTTGTCATCTTTGGCTTAGCTGCGTGCTCGGCTACAATCTCTTCAGATGTTTTTTCGATGTTGGGTAATTCGGTCATTGGCGTTGGGGTAGTAACTGAAATTATAGGTTCATTCAAGAAATCCTCGCTAAAGTCATCCATGCCCGAATCCTTCAATGATGCTTCCAAATCATCTTGCAACATCTTGATTTGTTCAGTATCCTGTTCCGTGAAGCCAGCAGCCTTGAAGTCTATTTCATCTATGCTAAAGTTCTTGGCAACCAAGTTGTAATCTATCGGGTCTTGCGACTTCGCCATAAACAACAATTGCTCTTTCTCGGTCTTTTCGTCAAAATCAACGGCTTCTACCTTGATGTCATAATCAGTTTCGGGAGTACCATCATAACCTTGGATAAGGTCAACGCTCATCACTCGTTTATGCCCATCTATGAGATTTCCAGTTGTCTCATTCCATTGAATACCCCCAATGAGACCAACTTTCTTAATATTGGCTTTTTGCTGTTTAATGTCCGCATCGGTATGTACCTTCGGGTTGCAAGGGTTCAAGTTTATTTGAGACCTCTTGATTATCTTTGTTTCACTTCCTTTTTTCATTTCAGTTCCTCCTTGTTTTTATCAGCTTTCAACAGAACTATCCTTGCCATTGGGAATACCTTGTATATTTTCTCTAAATCTGCCGGATAAAACTCTTTGAGAAATTTCTGATACTCAATATCCTCAACATCAACTCCTGAACTTTGTTTATTCGTTCCATTTGCTTCTGGGTTCTTTAAACGATGGTCAAGAATATAATTCATTATTTCCTGGTTTTTATATGTAGATAAAGGATAGAATTTCTTCGTCTTCCAATTGATAGCTTCCTTTCCATCCGTATAACTTCTAAGCATAAGCCGTCTGTTCAAAGAATCGGATTGTTTAAATCCATAACAAGCCCACTCTACACCAAGTCTCTTCCTGAGTTTTTCGGTTATATCAGCTAAAGTCCATTGTCTTTGCTTAGGGTCTTGTTTTATTCCCATATATCCGGTTTTTATATCATAAAATAAAGCATAATGAGGAACTTGAACAAACTCAATGTTCGGGTACTTGGTTTTAGCGTAATTATAGTAACGCATAATATGTTCCAAGTCTTTTACTATATACATGAATACTACCACAACTCTCTTGAACTTCTTGTAGCATAAGTCAAGCAATACGATAGAATCCTTTCCACTCAGAGAATGGAAAAGTAATATACTATCTGTCTCCTTGGAAACATCATCAATGATTTCTCTTGCTCTTTTTAGTTCTTGCATACATTATTCTCCTTAAAAACAAGGGGTGAATGAAAGTTAATTCATTCTACCCCTCTTGACTTTTAACCTCTTCTAAGTCTGCGGTTTACACGTTCTGTGACATTGTTAGCTGCGGTACGTGCTGCCAAAGTACGCATAGCACCACCATAAGTAGTTCCTTGTGCGCCTGTGTTTCGGTACTCAACATTTCTGCCACGTTCACGTCTTTCACCAGCCCTAAGACCAGTTGTACGATTTGTTACCGCTCTCCATTGAGAATAACGATAACCTTTTGATGCCTCTGACATAGTTGTAACGTTTTAAGTCCACGAATCATAAACTACTCCCCTTGGGGAATTATCTAGGCTCGGTGGACTTACGCCCACCTACTTTAGAGTCGTTTCTGTTACCTTGTCAATAACAAAGAAGAAAAACAAAGGACGCTCTTTTTCCTTTTTAAGCTCCAACGCTTCGTACATTTCATCCAAATCATGGCTATCATACTTTTCGTGAAGAAAATCAATATCTTCTTTCATAACGATACAAGTATCATTCACCAAAACATCACAATCAAGATACCACGAGTTGTTATAATCATGGAAGTGGATTGTCTTTACTACTCGCAAAGGGTCAACAATACCATCCTCCTGCGCTTTGATAACATCCTCTTCTTCACCATGCTTCTTAAGGAACTCCAAAACATCCTTGTCGAACAAACGACCAATATAATGGTCTGTATAGGCTCGATACTCAACTTGCTTCTTTCCTTCAAGAATCTCCTTGGCATTCTTTCTTGTCATAATCAAGTTAAGAACCTCAATAGGTTTGGCTGGCTTGAAATCGGGATACTTCTCTTTAAATGCACTTACCTGCGCATCAAAATCTTCTTTGTTATTACTCATAATTAATTATTTCAATGAACGCAATGCAAAGATAGTATAATTCTTCCATCCAAGCAAATGCGTTCGGGTTATTAAACTCACTTTTAATAAATAGTGAAAATTACTTGTTCTCTAAAGGTTTGGTTGCCTTATTAATTTGCATCCGTTCCTTTTTGCTAAACATATCATTGTAATTCTGCGAATCATCAATGACAAACTTTTCTTCTTTCTTCATATTCATATCTCCTATATGTTTTAGATAATCATTCTTAATCTTTCTCCAGCAATGCTCGCATCTTGAAGACTTCGTGAACTCTGTCGGCTCGCAAGGATCAACATCTTTCAAAGAATCAAACTCATGTGGCAGTACCTTAAACACGTTCTCAAAATGTTCTTTATTGTATCTTAAAGCTTCGTCACGATAACGAAACCAAGTACAACATTCTTGAATGCTTGTGTTCTTGCTGAAAATCAAATATGCTTTATTCATAATCCGATACAGTTGTTTCGGTGTGTCTCACCTTTTTATATTACGATGCAAAGATAAGAATAACACCTTAATTTTGCAAGTTTTTTAATGCTTTTGTTTCTATATTTAAGCATATTTCATATATCGAAAGAACTTTTAATCCTTCATCACCTCAAAATGGGCATCCATAGCCTCAACAATATTACATAACGTATCAATATCGGCATTAAAACGCCCCATCTCAATATTACGAATGTTGTTAGGCTTATAACCGGACTTTTCTGCCAGCTCCTCCAATGTTATACCACTAAGTTCTCTAACCTCTTTAATCTTCTGCCCCATTATATAGCGATAGAGATTTCGATTACGATGTTTCTTGTCATCATCGGGGTTTCTTCTTTGCTCTAAATAAGCAATTTCAAAGTTCCTTACCTTCAGACAATTAACCATGTTACCAAATATCTTATGCTTAGGGGGAAGAGGAAAACCATCGGCATCTTCTTTTACAAGTTCTATTTCGCCACCTTCAGTAGCTTGTATGTACTGAGCGAAGCGCACCGCATCATCGTAGTACATTTCCGTAAATCTTTGTATCATATTTTAAGAATTTTCTGCAAAGGTACACAAAATAACTCACATTTGGTCAAACTTGAAACATACAAATAGGTTTTATTTGGTATTTTTAAGACTTCGCTGTACTTTTGCACAATAGGAATAAAAATAATTTAAATCATATAATTATGTGGGTATATAGCGAAAAACAAAAGACGTGGGTCAACCTTGAACAAGTTCAGCGAATTGCTAGCGATGGGCAAGGTGGGTATCTGTTAATCAGTCAAGATGGCAAGAAAACATCCATCGACCAAACTTGGTATGACAAGGCTATGCGTTGGGTTGACCCTGACTGGTGGGAGAAACACCCTAATGGCGGTAAGGACTCCTTGAACTTCGAAGATGCTCTGAAGGCTATTATGAAAGCTACAGGTGCAAAAATGGACAAAAAGGATAAGGATAACAACAAGAAAGAGGGGGAAGATTAATATTTCCCCTCTCTCTAAAGAATCAAGCATCGTTCTTCGTCTTTTTTATCAATTCCGTTACATATTCAACAACCTTTTCGTTTGCCTTATTGATATTCGTAAAGTCCTTTTGAATATAAATATCAGTAACATCTAACTGCGAAACATGATTGAGTGCTTCGTGAATGGTATACTTATCAATACCTAGTTTATTTCTTGCTATAGATGCCCAAGTATGACGGGCTGAGTAGAAATCGAAACGAGGAATGCCCAGTTCGTCAGCTATGAAATGCAATCCCTTATTTATATGCTTATTGAAATTGGCTGCATTGCTATATTTCTGATAGAAATCAAAGACCCTTGATGTTCCCTTATATTTCCGGAATAAAGGTTTGATGATGTCAGGTACGATAATTTCTATGTGGGCATTATCATTTCTCCTATCTCTAGTTTTAGCTCTATCGTAGGCGAGTACGCCCTTATTATAGCTGACACATTCATATATATCAACAGAATTCATTCCCATAAGAAAGAACGAGAGTACATAACAATCCCTTGCCATACCTACACGTCTAGTCCCCTTGAAATTAAATACTCTTACAAGGTTCTCTTCACTGATTACCCTATCTTTTGTCTGCGGAATATCCCTCGGAACGGAGAATTTATCAAAAGGATTACTTTGGATAATATTATTTCCATTCGTATTATATTCTTTAATAGCTTCATTGAAGATATGCCGCATATTGCCCAAGTATAAGGATTGCGCCCTAGGATGACCATCTAGGAATTTCTTATATCCGTTAAGGAATCTGTAGTCTATGAGAGAAAACGGCAGCTTACGGCAACCATTATAGCGTGCAAGGGAATTGAGCATAATCAGATAATTCTTCTTTCCCTTATTGTCGGATTTCTCAACCCACTCTTCGGTAAAGGAAAAGAAGTCTAAATCCTCTGTCTTGTTGCCTATATCAATCAAATGCTCACATATCCAATCAATATCCACATCTTTACCTAGCAAATCTACCTCTAAGTCATAGAGTGCATCCTTCATAACATTCATTTTATCTTCTATCATCTTCAATATCTTACGTGAAGAAATCTTTCCGGATCTAGACAAGTCTGAGTCGGAAACAACTATATTGGTAGGAAATCTTTTTCTCTGTCCCTTATGAGAAAGAACAATAGACACCTTTCTTGTCTTGTCTTGCTTTGGTTTTCCAAGCTCGTATGTTATTGTAGCCATAATATTTTTTCCTTTAAATTTACAATATTTTGCGGCAATTTTGCGGAAAATGCGGCAATTTTGCGGCAATTTTACACTTTACTTGTAGTACTCAGAGCCTACTTGTGGAATTTTAAAATCTTCTAATAAATCGTTTCTGTTTCATAAGCATAAGTTCATTATACGTTTATAAACGCCTATTTTATAGCCATTTATAAAGAAAAATGGTGAAACAACCTATACGATTATTTCACCATTTCTTGTTTATTTTTATCGTGATTCCGTTGGGGTTCGAACCCAAGACCCACAGCTTAGAAGGCTGTTGCTCTAATCCAACTGAGCTACGGAACCAACACTTTTCAAATCGCAAACCAGCTAACCAATAACGCAATCAGCCACTTTTCTTATTTGCGGCTGCAAAGGTACATATATTTTTTGAATACACCAAACTTTTTCTCACTTTTTTCTTTTTTTATGCTTAAATATCGCAAAAAATAACTACCTTTGCATCCGTTATGAGCAAGAAACAGCATTCTGACCCCGAAAGAGAAGAGATTTTTATAACGCATATTCAAACATAAAACATACGCAAATGAAAAAGTTAATCTTTTCAGTAGCCCTGCTCTCAGCAGCACTCTCTGCCAGCGCAGAAGATCATCCGCTCTGGATGCGCTACCCAGCCATCTCGCCCGATGGCACAACCATCGCCTTCGCTTATAAAGGCGACCTCTACAGTGTTTCTGTCAACGGCGGTGAAGCACGACAGCTCACAACCCATGCAGCCTTCGATTCGCATCCTGTATGGAGCCCTGACAGCAAGAAAATCGCCTTCCAGTCTAACCGCGAAGGAAGTCTCGACATCTTCGTAATCGATGCAAAAGGCGGTGCTCCTACCCGACTCACCACCAACAGCGGCAGCGAAACACCTATTGCCTTTGCAGACAACGACCATGTGCTCTACTCAGCCAGTCTGCAGCCTACAGCCCAGAGCATCATCTTCGGCGACAACACATTCCCACAAGTATATAAGGTAAGCACCAAGGGCGGAAGACCGGAACTCTTCTCTACCCTCACCATGGAGAATATCAGCATCGCCAAGAACGGCGACATTCTCTACCACGACAAAAAGGGATACGAAGACCCTTGGCGCAAACACCAGAAATCACCTATCGCACGCGACATCTGGCTGAAGAGCAACGGCAAGTTTACCAAGCAGACTACCTTTGCCGGCGAAGACCGCTCGCCAGTATGGACATCAGACGAGAAATCATTCTTCTATCTGAGCGAGCAGGACGGCACATTCAATATCTACCGCCGCAGCCTCAACAGTTCAAGCGACAAGCAGATTACCCACCACAAAGGCAATCCGGTAAGATTCCTCACTGCATCCAGCGCCGACCTACTCTGCTACGGATATGATGGCGAAATCTACACCGTGAAAGAAGGTGGAGAACCTCAGAAGGTGAACATCTCCATTACAACAGATAACGATGCTCCAAGCCTCGTACGTCAGATTAAAAGCTGGGGAGCTACAGAGATTTCCGTTTCGCCAGACGCCAAGGAAGTAGCTTTCGTGATGCATGGCGACGTATACGTAACTTCTGTAGAATACACCACTACCAAGCGCATTACCGACACACCGCAGCAGGAGCGCGACCTGAGTTTCTCGCCAGACGGCAGAGCCCTGGTCTATGCAGCCGAGCGCAACGGCGTATGGCAGATTTACCAGTCTAAGATCAAGAACAAGAAAGAGAAGAACTTCACTTACGCTACCGACATCGAGGAAGAGCAGCTGGTGAAAACAGGCATTACATCGCAGTATCCTCAATACTCTCCTGACGGCAAGGAAGTGGCTTTCTTCGAAGACCGCGCTGCACTCCGCATCGTCAATCTGAAATCGAAGGAAATACGCACCGTGCTCGATGGCAAATACGTCTACTCTTACAGCGATGGAGACATCGCTTTCGAATGGTCACCAGACAGCAAATGGCTCCTTTCAACCTATATCGGCAACGGCGGCTGGAACAACCAGGATATTGCACTGGTAAAGGCTGACGGCAAGGAGGTTCACAACCTGACCAATTCCGGCTACAGCGACAGCAACGGCAAATGGGTGCTCGACGGCAAGGCAATGCTCTTCCAGAGCGACAGAGCCGGCTACCGCAGTCATGGAAGCTGGGGAGCAGAAGACGATGCCTACATCATGTTCTTCGACCTGGATGCCTACAACCGCTTCAACATGAGCAAGGAAGAAATAGAACTGGCTGACGCCAACAAGGACGAAAAGGAGAAGAAGGAAGACGAGAAGAAGGAAGAGGCTAAAAAGAAGGCTGACGAAAAGCAGAAGAAGACTGGAAAGATAGAGGTGGAAAAAGTGAAGCCACTGGAGCTGGACATCGAAAACTGCCGCGACAGAATCGTACGCCTCACCGCAAACTCTTCGCACATGGGCGATGCTGTGCTCTCTAAAGACGGCGACAAGCTCTACTACCAGGCAGCCTTCGAGGATGATTACGACCTCTGGCAGCACGACCTGAAGGACGGCTCTACCAAGCTCGTGATGAAGGGCGTAGGCCAGGGCAACCTGCAGACCGACAAGGATGTGAAGAACCTCTTCATCTGCAACGGAAGCAGCATCAAGAAGGTGGATCTGAGCGGATTCAGCACCAAGGACATCAGCTTTGAGGCTAACTTCAACTATAAGCCAGCCGAGGAGCGCCAGTATCTCTTCGACCACATATGGCGACAGGTGAAAGACAAGTTCTACGACCCTAAGATTCATGGTGTTGACTGGGAAGGTTACCGCAAGACCTATGAGAAGTTCCTGCCTTACATCAACAACAATTTCGACTTCCAGGAGATGTTGAGCGAAATGCTTGGCGAGCTGAACGCTTCGCATACAGGAGCCCGCTACTACGCTTCGAACAGCGCGCTTACCACCGCCAACCTGGGAGTATTCTTCGATCCTCAGTATCAGGGCGACGGCCTGAAGATTCAGGAGATTATCAAGCGTGGTCCTTTCGATGTGAAGAATACGGGCGTTACAGCCGGCAGCATCATCGAGAGCATCGACGGCGAGGAGATTAAAGCCGGAATGGACTACTTCCCATTGCTCGACGGAAAGGTTGGCAAGAATGTACGCCTCGGCATCAGAAACGCCAAGGGTAAGAAGATGGAGGTTACAGTGAAGGCTATCTCTCAGGGCAAACTCAACAACCTGCTCTACAAGCGATGGGTAGACCGCAATCGCGCTTTCGTTGACAGTATTTCGGGCGGACGCATCGCTTATGTTCACGTTAAGGCGATGGATTCGGAGAGTTTCCGCACCGTTTACAGCGAACTGCTGAGCGACAAGAACCGAAACAGAGACGCTGTAATCGTAGACGAGCGCCATAATGGTGGCGGCTGGTTGCACGATGATCTCTGCACCCTACTCAACGGCAAGCAGTATCAGGAGTTTGTACCTCACGGTAAGGTAGTTGGCCGCGATCCGTTCAACAAATGGGTGAAGCCATCTTGCGTCATGATCTGCGAGAACGATTACAGCAACGGTCACGGTTTCCCATGGGTTTACAAGGAACTCGGAATCGGCAAGCTGATTGGTGCTCCTGTAGCAGGAACCATGACAGCCGTATGGTGGGAAACGCTGATGGACAACACGCTAGTATTCGGTATTCCTCAGGTAGGCTGCCGCGACATGCGTGGCGTGTTCGGCGAGAACACCCAGCTGAACCCAGACATCGAGGTTTACAACAGTCCGGAAGATTTCATCAATGGCCATGATACCCAGCTCGAAAGAGCCGTAAAGGAAATGATGAAGAAATAAACAGAACGCCCTGCAGGGGTCCAGAAGCAGAATCGCTTCTGTCCTCTTGCAGGGCGAATTGTTTTTGTAGCAGACAACATTAATTTATTAAACCTTATTAACCCACATTATCGGTAAAAAACCTTCTGTCATGACATAAAACCCTCTAAATCTTTACTTTTTTTCTTGAAAAGGGCGAAAAAGCAAGTGAAAAAGCCATAAAATAAAAAAAAATGAGTATCTTTGCAGAAGATAAAAAACAAGATTATGGGATTATTCGGATTATTCAGCAACAAAAAGAAGGAAACTCTCGATAAGGGACTTGAAAAAACCAAGGAGAGTGTGTTTGGCAAACTGGCGCGCGCCGTTGCCGGAAAGTCTACCGTCGATGATGATGTGCTCGACGATCTCGAAGAGGTACTCATCACTTCAGACGTAGGTGTAGAAACCACGGTCAAGATTATCCGCCGCATCGAAGAACGTGTGGCCCGCGATAAATATGTTTCAACCAGCGAGCTCAACTGCATTCTGCGCGAGGAAATCGCCATTCTCCTCTCCGAGAATCACAGCGAAGACCTGGCAGACTGGGAACTTCCTGCCGACCATAAGCCTTACGTTATCCTCGTAGTAGGCGTAAACGGCGTGGGCAAGACAACCACCATCGGCAAGCTGGCTTACCAGTTTAAGAAGGCTGGCAAGAAGGTTGTTCTGGGAGCTGCCGACACCTTCCGTGCCGCTGCCGTAGAGCAGATTTGCATCTGGGGCGAACGCGTGGGTGTGCCTGTAGTGAAACAGCAGATGGGAAGCGACCCGGCAAGCGTGGCGTTCGACACCCTGCAGAGCGCCAAGGCAAACGGCGCCGACGTGGTGCTCATCGATACGGCAGGCCGACTGCACAACAAGGTGAACCTGATGAATGAGCTCAAGAAAATAAAGGAAGTGATGAAGAAGGTAATGCCTGAAGCACCAGACGAGGTAATGCTCGTGCTCGACGGAAGTACCGGACAGAATGCATTCGAGCAGGCTAAGCAGTTCTCTGCCGTTACCAACATCTCCTCGCTCGCCATCACCAAGCTCGACGGAACCGCTAAGGGCGGAGTTGTCATCGGCATCAGCGACCAGCTCAAGGTGCCTGTAAAATACATCGGACTGGGCGAAGGAATGGAAGATCTGCAGCTCTTCAACAAGACAGAATTCGTAGACTCTCTCTTTAAAAATTAGAAAATGAAGAAAAATCAGATAGATATTATTACCCTGGGCTGCTCGAAGAATCTCGTAGACAGCGAGTTGCTGATGAAGCAGTTTGAGGCAAACGGCTACCATTGCGTTCACGATTCCAAGCGCCCTCAGGGCGAGATAGCCGTCATCAATACGTGCGGATTCATCGAGGATGCAAAGCAGGAAAGCATCGACACCATCCTGGAGTTTATCCAGGCTAAGGAAGAAGGCCGACTCAGAAAGCTCTACGTAATGGGCTGCCTCTCGCAGCGCTACCAGAAGGAACTGGAAGAAGAAATGCCCGAAGTGGATAAGTTCTACGGCAAATTCAACTACAAGCAGCTCCTGCAGGAACTCGGCAAGGCGGAAGTTTCATCCTGCAACGGCCAGCGTCATCTCACCACTCCGCGCCATTATGCCTACATCAAGATAGCTGAGGGCTGCAACCGCCACTGTGCCTACTGCGCCATTCCTATCATCACCGGCAAGCACGTTTCCCGTCCGAAGGAAGAGATTCTGCAGGAGGTGCGCGAACTGGTGGCAGAAGGCGTGAAGGAGTTTCAGATTATCGCTCAGGAACTCACCTACTATGGCGTAGATATTGACGGCAAGCATCATATTACCGAACTCATCAGCGAGATGGCTGATATTCCGGGCGTGAAATGGATTCGCCTGCATTACGCTTATCCAAACCAGTTCCCGATGGATCTTCTGGACGTGATGCGCGAGAAGCCAAACGTATGCAAATATCTCGACATTGCCCTCCAGCACATCAGCGACCACATGCTCACCAGCATGCATCGCCACGTAACGAAGCAGGAAACCATCAATCTGCTGAAGGCCATCCGCGAACGCGTGCCAGGCATTCACATCCGCACTACGCTGATGGTTGGTTTCCCAGGCGAGACAGATGAGGATTTCCACGAGCTCCTCGACTTCGTACGCGAACAGAGATTTGAGCGCATGGGCGCTTTTGCCTACTCTGAGGAAGAAGGAACCTACAGCGCCACCCACTACGAAGACAACGTGCCTGCCGAGGTCAAGCAGCGCCGGCTGGACGAACTGATGATTCTGCAGCAAGACATCAGCTCTGAGATTGAGGCTGATAAGGTGGGCAAAACCATGACCGTCATCATCGACCGCAAGGAAGGCGATTACTACATCGGACGAACAGAGTTCTGCTCTCCGGAAGTAGACCCTGAGGTTCTGATCCGTGCCGATGAGAAGCGTCTGCGCGTGGGTTGTTTCTATCAGGTAGAAATTACTGCAAGCGAGGAATTTGACCTCTATGGCAAGGTGGTGAAATAATCATTCTCTCCCCCATAGCCTGGAGTTTTAGAAATTTTGACTACATATTAAATAAATATGAACAATAAGGAATACATCGCTGAACTGGCTCAGCAAACCGGCTATTCGCAGGAAGACACCCAAAAGTTGGTGCGCAAGGCGATAGACGCTATGATTGCCGAGTTTGAGGATGGAGAAGCTGTCTCTATCCCCAATTTTGGCACCTTCGAAGTGAAGAAGCGCATGGAGCGAGTGGTGGTTAATCCTACTACCAAGAAGCGCCAGCTGGTGCCGCCTAAGTTGGTATTGGGTTTCCGACCGGTTGCTTCGGTCAAGGAAAAACTAAAGAATGGAGGGGATGAGCAATGAGCAAATTCAGTTTAAATACACTCGGAAAACTGCTTGCAGATAAGAGCGGGCTGAGCCAGGTGGAAGCAGAACTCTTCATCCGGAAGATGTTTGATGTGTGCAACCAGGGACTCGATGCCGACAAGCAGGTGAAGATAAAATGGCTGGGTACCTTTAAGGTACAGGCCACGAAAGACCGTGAAAGCATCAATGTGAACACGGGCGAGCGCTTCACCATTGAAGGCAGAGACAAACTCACCTTCACGCCTGACAACATCCTGAAAGAAATCGTGAACAAGCCATTCGCCCAATTTGAAACGGTGGTGGTAAATGACGGCGTAGATTTCGATGAAATAGATGAGAAGTTTGGAGAAGAACAGACAGAAGATGCTCCTGCACAAGTAATCGATTTTCTGGACGAAGAAAAAACTGCAACTCCAAATCCGGAGGTTGTCGTAATCGGATCTGAAAAGGAAAAGGAAAAAGAAGCCGAAGACGAACTGGCAAAGCAAATTACTATTGAACAAGCTAAACTGGAAAGATTAAAACAAGCCCAACTGGAGCAGGAAAGAATACAGAAAGAAAAGCAAGAGCAGGAAAGACTGGAGCAGGAAAGACTGGAGCAGGAGAAGCTTGAATTAGCCCAGCAACAGCAAGCCCTAAAAGCAGTTGTTGAACCTGCAGTACCTGCATCAGATGAATCTGAAGAAGAAGAGGAGGAAGAAGAATCTTCCAATTCTCATCATATTGTTATTCCTCGCTATCTGGTCGTTGCAGTCTGTCTCATTGTAGTAGCTTTGATTGGCGGAATGGGATGGTTTGCCTTCAACTATGGTCAGATGACTGCCCAGCGCGATCATCTAGCCATGCAGCTAAACCAGTATCATCAGGCTCCAGCCAAGAAAGTCCCAACCAAACCAGCTGCCGCCCCACTCTCTCAGGAACAGAAACTCCGCCAGAAAGCGATGGAAGACAGCATCCGTATGGCTAAAACTGCAGAAGCAATAAAACTGGCAGAAAAATCGGATGAGGAAAGTGCTAACGCAGAAAAAGCTAAGCAGACTGAAGCAAAAGCTAAGGCTGAAGCGAAAGAAAAGACTAAAGATAAAGACGAAGAAAAGGCTACTTCGAAAATAGCATCATCCCAGTATGATAAGGATGCTCGCGTACGCACGGGAGCTTACCGAATCATAGGAGTTGCCCAGACCGTTACGGTTGGCGCCGGTCAGACCCTCGAACAGATCAGCACCCGCTATTTAGGTTCCGGCATGGAATGCTACGTAGAAGCCCTGAATGGTACAAGCACCGTAAAGGCCGGACAGAAAATCAAGATTCCGAAACTGGAATTGAAGAAGAAAAAGAAATAAAAAATACAAAACAAAAAATCGCCCTGTAAGAGCAAATGTAATTTTGCACTTACAGGGCGACATTGTTTTATGTTAACATTACTTGCCCAACACTTCATCAAGCAAAGTGTAGAAAGCAGGATCCTCACCAACGATGGTCTTGATAATCTTACCGTTAGCATCAATCACAATCTTTGTAGGGAAACCCTGAACAGCGTAATCGCTGAGAACCTTGCTGTCCTTCGGATTGTAAACATGAATCCATGGCAACTGGTGCTTCTCAACAGCAGCCTTCCACTTAGCCTCTGTATCATTACAATCTACACCAAGAATTTCAAACTTACCCTTGTACTTCTCGTAATACTCCTTCATCTTAGGCATTCCCTTGATGCACCATCCGCACCATGAACCCCAGAAGTCGAGAACTACAATCTTGCCGCGAAGGCTGGAAAGCTTGAAATCATTTCCCTTAATATCCTTCAGCGTGAAGTCAGGAGCCTCAACACCGGCAGCCTGCACCTTCTTAGCCTTCTCCTCAGCCTCAGCACGCTTCTTAGCCATATCAATCATTGGCTGGTAGAAAGCCTTCATTCTGCCGTTCTTCACATTTTCAGAGAGCAAGCCCAGCAGTTTCTCCATCTTGCTGACATCATCAAACTGCTCAAAGATAGTAGCACAAGCCTCATAATCAGGATGCTGTTTTACGAAATCGAAAATCTTATCGTCCTTTGCCTTTTGCAGGGCAGGAGCCTTCTGCTCATATTCAGCCATGATGGTCTGCTGGGTCTCACCATTCTTGATTCTCTGGTTCAGGGAAGCTTCGTAATCTCTCAACTCCTTATTAGCATTCTCCAGCAGAACATCTACTTCATGATACTGCTGATAGAACTTAGAACCCGAAATATCGAAGCGGGTCTTTGCATCGCCCTTAACTTCAGCCTTCTCGCCAGGAACACAAGGCAGGTTGAACATAAACTGACCTGCACCACGATAAGCTTCAGGTGAGAGGAAAACGTATCCGGCTGCCTTATCAAGGTTTGCTGAATAGGTAAACTTGCCATTCTTCACCAAAACCGTATCCATCTTAACATTTCTGCCCTTGTAAACAAGTACAGAATCGGAATTGAAATTCTTCAAATCCACCTTCAACTGGAAGTTGCTCTTCTGAGCCATCGCAACGGTTGATGCAAGCATCAGAGCCGCAGATAAAATCGCTGTTTTCATTTTTCTTTTATTATATTTATTCTGATTACACCTTATTATATATAGGGAGCGAAGAACGCCTGGTTCGTCGTCATCCTTATTCTTCATACTCAGTAGTATCCTCAATACCCGCCTCGGCCAAAGCCTCCTTGCGCTCTACGCAGGTTCCGCATTTGCCACAATGCTTCTCACCGCCCTTATAGCAGCTCCAGGTTTCAGCATAGTCAATGCCCAACTTCTTACCTATCTCCGCAATCTGCCCTTTGGTAATATTCGTATAAGGAGCCACCACGCGCACATCGACGAACGTTCCTGCTTCGGCAGCCTCATCTATCGCCTTGATAAACTCCGGACGGCAGTCTGGGTAAATCGTATGATCGCCACCATGGTTAGCGATGAAAACTTTCTTCAGATTATTACTCTCAGCAATGCCGATGGCAATGCTCAGCATGATTCCATTACGGAAAGGAACCACCGTACTCTTCATATTATCATCAGCATAATGACCCTCAGGAATTGCATCAGCACCTTCAAGAAGAGAACTCTTGAAATACTGATGCATGAAACCCAAATCTATCGTAATATGCTTGATTCCCAAACGCTCACAATGCATCTTGGCGAAAGGAATTTCACGCTCGTTATGATTACTTCCATAGTTAAAACTAATGCCGAGTGCAATCTCGTCTTTCTTGTCGTAGAGCAGCGTGATGCTATCCATGCCGCCGCTCACAATGATTACTGAATCCTTCATTTTATTTTGAAATTTGAACTGTATGATTACTTTTTACTTCACCCGAACAGGCAGTGGAATGCTTCTTCCACCTTCCTAACGGGATGAATTTCTATCTTATATTTCTTATGGTCGAAACCATGATTGTTGTACTTCGGAATGATGATGTGCTGGAATCCCAGTTTTTCAGCCTCAGCAATACGCTGCTCGATGCGGCTCACCGGACGGACTTCACCGCTCAGACCTACCTCGCCTGCCATGCACCAACCTTGCTCGATAGGCGTGTCAACATTGCTGCTCAATACGGCTGCCAATACACTCAAGTCCATGGCAGGATCGGTTACTCTCAATCCTCCGGCAATATTCAGGAACACGTCCTTCTGCATCAGCTTGAACCCCACACGTTTCTCTAGAACCGCCAGGAGCATGTTCAAACGGCGCTGGTCAAAACCAGTTGCCGAACGTTGCGGAGTTCCATAGGCAGCTGTTGAAACCAAAGCCTGTGTCTCTACCAGGAACGGACGGACACCCTCGATGGCTGCGCTGATGGCAACACCCGAAAGCCCGTCATGATCTTCAGTAAGCAGCAACTCTGAAGGATTGCTCACCTGTCGGAGTCCGCCTTGCATCATCTCGTAGATTCCCAACTCAGAAGTACTTCCGAATCGGTTTTTGATGCTTCTCAAGATGCGGTACATGTAATGCTGGTCGCCCTCAAACTGAATCACCGTATCTACGATGTGCTCCAGAATCTTTGGTCCGGCAAGCGTTCCCTCCTTATTAATATGTCCTATCAGAATAACCGGAATGCCACTCGTCTTGGCAAATCGGAGCAGGGAGGCTGCACACTCACGAACTTGGGAAACAGAACCCGGCGAACTGTCTACTTCTTCCGTAGCAATAGTTTGGATAGAATCTATAACTATCAACTGAGGAGCCACTTCCTGAATATGGCTGAAGATTTTCTCCAACTGCGTTTCGCAGAGAACCGTAATATGATCAAAGGCTCCTTCTGATGAAAGAGAAGCCGTTTTCAGAGTGTCCGCAGATGAACCCTCTCTGAGCATCGCCTGTCCTTTAGCCAACCGGTCGGCACGGAGTTTAATCTGATGGGCACTCTCCTCTCCGCTCACATACAGGATGCGGCGGTCAGTCATGTTCAGAATAGTCTGCAAGGTGAGCGTACTCTTACCGATTCCCGGTTCACCGCCCAGGAGCGTAATGCTGCCAGGGACCATTCCACCACCCAGCACACGGTTCAGCTCTTCGTCCCTCATATCAATGCGCGGTTCATCAATCGCAGAAATATCGCGAAGCTTCATCGGCGCAGCGTCATGCTCGCTGTGCTGCCCGCCAAACATCGTGGCAGCCCCACCATGACGCATGGTCATTCCGGCATTCTTCGCAGCCTGCGATCCGGAATCAGCAGCAATACGAATTTCCTTAAATGTATTCCATTGTCCGCAGCTAGGACATTTGCCCATCCATTTGGCACTTTCCTGCCCACAATTGCTGCACACAAAAGCAATCTTATCTTTCGCCATTTTATCTCATTTATATGTAATAACGTTTTAACTGCGCACAAAGGTACTATTTATTATCGAAAAATCCAAAAAAAAAGTAATTTGTTAAGAATATATTTCATTTCTCTCCATTTTGTTTAACAAATCAGGCAGAAAGAAGCGCAAAACACGAATTTTGCAAACCCGATATAGCAAACAGACGATTTCATCTACTAAAAATCATAAAAACCGCTACTATATTTTGCTGATTCAAATATAATTTGTATCTTTGCCTTCGGTTTTTGAAACCAGCAGAAAGGTTTAGAACAATAAATTAGTACATAAACTAAATAAAATTTAGGTAAAATGAAAATTGAAGATTTTAACTTTGCCGGTCACAAGGCAATCGTGCGCGTTGACTTCAACGTGCCATTGGATGAAAATGGTAATGTAACAGATGACACTCGTATCCGCGGTGCCCTTCCTACATTGAAGAAGGTACTTGCAGACGGCGGTGCGCTCATCATGATGAGCCACATGGGTAAGCCAAAGGGCAAGGTTAAACCAGAGCTTTCTCTCTCTCAGATTGTTAAGAACGTATCAGACGCTCTCGGCGTAGACGTTAAGTTCGCTAAGGACTGCGGTAACGCTGATGCTGAGGCTGCTGCCTTGAAGCCAGGTGAGGCTCTCTTGCTCGAGAACCTCCGCTTCTATCCAGAAGAGGAAGGCAAGCCAGTTGGCGTTGAGAAGGGTACTCCTGAATTCGATGCTGCTAAGGCTGAGATGAAGGAGCGTCAGAAGAAGTTCGCTGCTAAGTTGGCTTCTTACGCTGACGTATATGTAATGGACGCATTCGGTACAGCTCACCGCAAGCACGCTTCTACAGCTGTCATCGCTGATTCTTTCGACAAGGATCACAAGATGCTCGGCTTCTTGATGGAGAAGGAAGTTAAGGCTGTTGACGCAGTTCTCGGCAACATCAAGCGCCCATTCACAGCTATCATGGGTGGTTCTAAGGTTTCTACTAAGATCGGTATCATCGAGAACCTGTTGACTAAGGTTGACAACCTGATTCTCTGCGGTGGTATGACTTATACATTCTCTAAGGCTCTCGGTGGAAAGATCGGTATGTCTATCTGCGAGGATGACAAACTCGACGTTGCTCTCGACGTAATCAAGAAGGCTAAGGAGAATGGTGTAAACCTCGTACTCGGCACAGACTCTATCTGCGGTGACGACTTCAAGAACGACTGCAATACTCAGGTTTGCCCATCTAACAACATCCCTGACGGATGGGAGGGTATGGACGCAGGTCCTGAGACTCGCAAGGCTTTCGCAGCTGCCATCAAGGGTGCCAAGACTATCCTCTGGAACGGTCCTGCAGGTGTATTCGAGTTCGACAACTTCGCTGGTGGTTCTAAGGCTATTGCTGACGCAATCGCTGAGGCTACTAAGGAAGGTGCATTCTCACTCATCGGTGGTGGTGACTCTGTAGCTTGTATCAACAAGTTCGGTTTGGCTGATCAGGTATCTTACATCTCTACAGGTGGTGGTGCTCTCCTCGAGGCTATCGAGGGTAAGGTATTGCCAGGTGTAGCAGCTATCGAGAAGTAATCTCATGTCAAAAAGAAAACCATTTGCAAAAAGGGCTTGATTTTTTACAAGAAAAAATAGGTTGGAGGGCATCCTATGTGATGTCCTCCAATTTTCAGTTTTAATTGAATCCCTAATAATCTACAGATTCTCTCTATAAACAGAACTGTATCTTTCATTTAAAACAAGCAACAGAAAACATAAATTCTAAAATAATTTGGTAAACTACAGGAATATAATTTTCTGATTTTAAAACGAATACATGGATTGGATTGTTAATCTCTTCACCAATACCGAGTCGGTGGCTCACATCGCCCTACTCTACGCTATCGTGATAGCTATTGGTGTTTACCTCGGAAAGATAAAGATTGGCGGCATTTCATTAGGTGTCACCTTCGTTCTCTTCGCAGGTATTTTGGCTGGCCACGTTGGCTTCACCGGTCCAAAGGAAATTCTCACATTCGTGCAAGACTTCGGCTTGATCCTCTTCGTCTTCATGATTGGTCTCCAGGTAGGACCTGGCTTCTTCGAGAGTTTCAAGAAAGGTGGTGTTACACTCAACATGCTTTCGGCTAGCGCTATTCTGCTCAACATCCTCGTGATGTTTGGTTGCTATTATCTCTTCTTTGATACGAGCAACCCTAACAACCTGCCTATGATGGTAGGTACTCTCTATGGTGCGGTTACCAATACTCCGGGTCTTGGTGCTGCCAACGAGGCTTTGCTCAGCGTCTTCCCTAATGGTGCTCCAAGTATTGCCAACGGTTATGCTTGTGCTTATCCTCTTGGTGTAGTGGGCATTATTGGTGCTACTATCCTTATCAAGTACATCTGTAAGATTAATACTGCTGATGAGGAAGAACAGCTTAACGAAGAAGATGCTGCCAACCCACACGCTAAGGCCCATAACATGCACTTGCGCGTGGAGAATGCTTATATTACAGGCAGAACGCTGAGAGAAGTTTCTGAGTTCTTGAACCGTGACATTGTATGTTCACGACTGCTCCACAATGGCGAGGTGAGCATTCCTAACAGCAAGACTAAGTTTGAGGTTGGAGACGAATTGCTCGTTGTATGTGCAGAGGCTGATGCTGAAGCCATCAAGGCTTTTATCGGACCAGAGGTTGAAGCTGAATGGGACCGCGAGAAGGATGAAGTACAGCACTTTGTTTCTCGCCGTATCATCGTTACCCGTCCGGAAATGAACGGTAAGACCTTGGGTAAGATGCACTTCTCCAGCGTATACGGCGTTAACGTAACCCGTATTTCCCGTCAGGGAATGGACATTTTTGCAGGCAGAAACCACCACTTCCACGTAGGTGATAAGATTCTGGTTGTAGGTCCTGAAGAGAATGTAAACCGTGTGGCTGAAATCATGGGTAACTCTGTAAAGCGCCTCGATGCGCCTAACATAGCCACTATCTTCGTAGGCATTATGGTAGGTATTATCTTCGGTTCTCTCCCATTTGCCATTCCGGGAATGCCGGTGCCTTTGAAGTTGGGTATTGCCGGAGGTCCGCTTATCATCGCCATCCTCATCGGCCGTTTCGGCTATCGCATGAAGCTGGTAACTTATACGACGACTTCGGCTAATATGATGCTGCGAGAAATAGGACTTGTACTCTTCCTGGCGAGTGTGGGAATCAAGGCTGGAGCCGGATTCTGGGACACAGTAGTACAGGGTGACGGTTTGAAATATGTGGGATGCGGTTTCCTCATCACCGTTATTCCTATCTTCATCATCGGTACAATTGCCCGCCTGAAGTTTAAGTTCAACTACTTCACCATCATGGGTATGCTCGCCGGTACTTACACAGACCCTCCTGCATTGGCTTATGCAAATGCTTCTTGCTCTAAAGAGGCTCCAGCTGTAGGATACTCTACGGTTTATCCATTGAGCATGTTCCTCCGTATCTTTACAGCCCAGATAGTGGTGCTGTTCTTCTGCGGAGCGTAAGACTTACAAAAGTTAACAAAACAACTGGAAATAGTTATAAATTATAAAAGAGGTGCACAAAGACAAAAATTTGTGCACCTTTTTTGTTGTCTTTTCAGAAATTCTTCGTACCTTTGAGCACAAGAAACAAACCTAATGAATCTTCTAGGAACAGCTATCGTTCCTATATGATGCAGATTTTTTCGAAATATGAAACAATAACCCTATAAACGTTAGTAAGCGTATGAAGAAATTGGGATTTCTGATAACCATGCTAGTCATCACGTCCTTGCCCGCTTGGAGTCAAGGAGCCAAAAGTATCCGTATTACGGAGGTGATGACCGACAACCGTACCAATCTTGTAGATGAGTACGGGCAGCACAAACCATGGGTGGAATTGAGCAATTCCTCCTTTACCACGTATAATGTGCGTGGTATGTTCCTAACCACCGACCGAAGGGTTCTCGACAAGAAAATGTCGCCTGAAGCCCGCCGACAGCTGATGTGTCCATTGCCTAACAATGAACCACGAACCACACTGGGAGGCAAGAAGAGCATCGTTATCTTCGACAGCAGTTCCTGGTACCAGGATGACAGGAACCGACAACATTGGAAGGCAAAGAATTCTTCCAACTCGGGACCTTTTCATCTCAATCTTATTCTACAGGAAAAGATGCCCAACTGGATAGCACTCTATGATGGAAATGCCGTTGACCTGATAGACTCCGTAAGCGTGCCAGTGTTGGCTGCCGATGAGAGTTTTGAACTGAGTAAGGACTTCAAGACATGGGAGAAAGCCATTGCCGGATCAGTAACTCCAGGCTATCTGCCTCAAAACACAGGTTTGAGTAAAGCCCAGCAATTGAAGAAAAGCGACCCATACGGAATAGGAATCGCCGTACTTTCAATGGGAATCGTATTTGCCTGCCTTGCTCTCCTCTTCATCGTGTTCTGGGTTTTCGGAGCCTACATGAAACACAAACAGCGCATCGCCCGTGCTACTGAGAAGCACGCCACCTTATTATATAAGACAGGAAAGAAGACCATCGAGGTTACTCAAGACCTCAGTCATAAGACCAACGTGATTCTGAAAGATGGTTTAGAAACCAAGGGTATTGATAAGGAGATTTACATGGCAGTCATCTCTCTTGCACTACAGGAATACCTGGAAGATGTTCATGATGTAGAATCCGGCATTATCACCATCAAGCCAAAACAGACTAGATGGAATGCTCCGAAATTCAACAACAACAATAACAACGTTAAAATATAGAAACTATGGCAAAGTACGAATATAAGGTTAAAGGCGTAGATTACGTCGTTGAAATACAGGATATTGAAGGCAATATCGCCAATGTAACCGTGAATGGAATTCCATTCGAAGTGGAAATGAAACAGCCGGTTAAGAGCAGTAAGCAGAAAGTGAAGTTAAGTGAAGAGCGAAGAGTGAAGAGTGAAGAATTCAACAGTTCTTCTTCTGCAACAAACGCAAGTTCCGCAACAACCACCAAACCAGCGGCAGCCGCTGCCTCTGGCAAACCAGTTGTTGCCCCTCTGCCTGGCACTATCAACGAAATCAAGGTGAAAGTCGGTGACAAGGTGAACACAGGCGATACTGTTGTCGTTCTCGAAGCCATGAAGATGCAGAACAACATCGATGCAGAAACTTCGGGAACCATTACCAGCATCAACGTGAACAAGGGAGACGCAGTAATGGAAGGAGACACGCTTGTTACAATCGCGTAATAAGCTGTTTAGACAAAAGCTAATGATTACTCTTCCAATCAAAAGACTAATCATAAAGTTCAATGTTCAACTTTCAAAGTTCAAAGTAAATTATGGATTTCATCATACAAAACTTCAATGAGTTTCTTACCTTTACGGGCTTTGCCAACGCCTCGGCAGGAAACCTCATCATGATTCTGGTGGGAGCACTTTTTATCTGGCTCGCCATCAAGAAAGATTTTGAGCCGCTGCTCCTGGTTCCTATCGGATTGGGAATCATTCTTGGCAACATTCCATTCCGTGCCGATGCAGGACTCGAAATAGGTTTATACGAAGACAACTCCGTTCTGAACATCTTCTACCAGGGAGTGAAACAGGGCTGGTACCCGCCACTCGTATTCCTGGGCATTGGAGCCATGACCGACTTCTCTGCGCTCATTTCCAACCCGAAGCTCATCCTGATTGGAGCCGCAGCCCAATTTGGAATCTTCGGCGCCTACATGATTGCACTGGCTCTGGGATTCGAACCTAACCAGGCAGCTGGCATTGCCATTATCGGAGGAGCAGACGGACCAACCGCCATCTTCCTGAGCAGCAAGCTGAGTCCGAACCTCATGGGAGCCATTGCGGTTTGCGCCTACTCTTACATGGCACTGGTGCCTGTAATCCAGCCACCTTTGATGCGACTGCTTACAACCAAGAAAGAGCGCGTCATCAAGATGAAACCGGCACGTCAGGTTTCACAGACAGAAAAGATTCTCTTCCCTATCATCGGTCTGCTTCTCACCACCTTCATCGTTCCGTCCGGTTTGCCATTATTAGGAATGCTGTTCTTCGGAAATCTTCTGAAAGAGAGTGGAAAGACAACCCGACTCGCCAAGACAGCAAGCAGCAGCTTGAATGATATTGTCGTTATCCTCCTCGGCCTGACCGTAGGCTGTTCTACCCAGGCTTCAGAGTTTCTGACATTAAACACCATCAAAATCTTTGCTCTCGGTGCTCTTGCTTTCATCATCGCATCGGCAAGCGGAATCTTATTCGTCAAGCTGATGAATCTCTTCTTGCCAAAAGGCAAGAAACTGAACCCACTTATCGGAAACGCCGGAGTGAGTGCCGTACCAATGAGTGCACGTATCTCCAACAACCTAGGTCTGGAATACGACCGCCACAACTTCCTTCTCATGCACGCCATGGGACCAAACGTTGCGGGAGTTATCGGTTCTGCCGTTGCAGCCGGAGCTTTGCTGGGATTCTTCAATTAAAAGTTGAGCCACCAAGCTATCCCTCCAGGATAAGCACATAAAAAATAGAATCGCCCTGAAAGGACAAAGCATCTTACATCCAATGCTTTCCCTTTCAGGGCGACTTTTTTATTTCTTTTTTTAGCTCTTAACCCGCATTCTCATTTTTCCTTCAAAGGAAATGATAACCTCAACCTGATAACTCAAACTGCTGTCAGGCATTGCCAGAACAGCAAGATAATGAATGCCAGATTCATCTATCTTATTGAATACGATGTCGCTCAATATAGACTGGTCCAAGAAAGAAGCAGGAACCTGCTTATCGAAATCCTTCTTATGAAAATCACGAGAGAACAGACAGTTGGCACCATGATAAACATGCAAGTTCACAATATTATCATAATAAACATTGTCTACCTCAACACCATCATCATTATAAGAACTCTTGTAGACCTTATAACTTGTTGGGTTAACCTGTACGTAGAGATGATATTTCTCATCGCCCCTTACAACCACCGTATCACGTTTAATCAGCGTATTCTGATTCAGCGCCACGGAAGCATGGTTGTGGATGAACTGCTGCAAATAAGACTTATCTTCCGTCTTCACCAACTTAACCACATCCCCATTCTGCACCTTAAACTGGAAAATATGCTCTGCCTGTTTTACGATCGGATATTTTGCAATATTAGCACCCTTCATTACAAGCGTATCGCCAGCAATGTAGAAGTAGACAGGCTGACTGGTTGAATCAGGATAATAAATCGTATCGCCTTTTACGCGGAACGCCACATCATCCTCATCGTCATCGTTCAGCCAAATGCCTTGCAACATCTTCTTAGCCGCAGTATCTTCCTTCACTTCCTGTTGCTTTTCGGCCTTCTGCCCACAAGCAACAAGAGTCAAGATACAACTGAGCAGCCATAAATTAACTATCTTTTTCATGATGAGTTCTTTAAATAAATTAATCGGTAAAAGCTGATACCAATTCTACTCGAAATAATCAGCCTCTTCGAAAGACTTTGCCTTGGTTCTGTCTTTTTCTGACGTAAGCACCTCAACTCCTTCAATAGGCCATTTTATTCCGATAGTAGGATCATCCCAATGAATACTGGCTTCGTAATCAGGAGCATAAACATTATCTACTTTATAAGTAAAGATGGCTTCGTCACTCAGTACCAGGAAACCATGGGCAAAACCGCGAGGAATGAAAAACTGACGTTTGTTCTCTCCACTCAGTTCAACCATTACATATTTACCGAAAGTCTTACTGCCCTTTCTCAAGTCAACAGCTACATCCAGCACGCGGCCTTTGATGACACGCACCAACTTAGCCTGCGAGAATTCACCTTTCTGATAATGCAAACCTCTGAGCACGCCACGAGCCGACATCGATTCATTATCTTGCACAAACTCCACATGCCCTCCAACGTGAGCATCAAAGTCAGCCTGCTTCCATGCTTCAAAGAAATAGCCGCGAGCATCTTCAAATACCCGAGGTTCTATCAGCCAGACTCCTTCAATTTCTGTCTCTGTATATTTCATTGATTTATACCTTATTTATTTTAGGCACAAAGGTAATACTTTTTCCCGAAACGACAAAACAAATTAGACTTTTTATGATTTCATCGAAAATTTTCTCTATTTTCTGTTGGTCATTTCCGAAAAAATCACTACCTTTGCAAACGTGAATAGACTAGAAAGACATATAGAGATCCTACTTTTGAGCAACGATTGCGTGATTGTCCCAGGATTTGGTGGCTTCATGGCTCATCATGTAGATGCGCGTTACGATGGCAGAGACAGCATGTTTTTGCCACCGCTGAGAACTATTGGCTTTAACCCACAGCTCCAGATGAACGATTCTCTCCTTGCACTTTCGTATGTTGAAGCATACGACATCAGCTATCCGGAAGCTTTAAACCGCATTGCTGATGAAGTGACAGAGATGCGCCAGACTCTGGAGAATTCAGGAAAATTTGAACTGAATGATATTGGCACCATCATATTGAACGAAGACGGAAATTATACCTTCGAACCATGCGAAGCGGGCATTCTTACCCCTGAGTTGTATGGTTTGGGCGGCTTAAACATGCTCCCACTCGCGCAGATTTCTGCAGAAGAGGTTCAGAAGGCTGAAGATTCTGCTGCTTCAATCATTGAAATGCCAGCAAAGACAGTAGAAAACAATCGTACAGAAAGCGAAGTCAAGAATCAGGATAGTAACCAGAAGATGGAGAGTGGACTCTCTGTCAACAATTCTGTGTTCGTTAACGAAGAAGACGAAGAATCAAATGCCGAATTCATTAGCATCAAGAAGAGCTGGTTGCGAAATATTGCAGCAGCCTGCATTGCTCTCATTGCATTCTTCACCTACTCTTCTCCATTGGGAACCCCAACCGTTCAGAAGAGCCAAATCGACACAGGTATGTTGAACCGCATCATGCCTAAGGAGATCAATAAAGTTGCGCAACCTCAAGAACTGGTACTTAGTACAGAATCACAGGCAGAAGAGAGCATTCCTGCCAAGTCTGTCAACATGACTCAGGACAACGAATTGCAAACAGCCTCTTCTTACTATAGCATCGTTTTGGCAAGTCGTGTTACCAAGCGCAATGCTGCGAGCTATGCAGAACTCCTCAAGAACAAGGGATTCAAGGAAGCTAGGGTGTTGATTACGGATAATAATGTGAAAGTTATATACGGAACATACTCTACCGAGGGCGAAGCTTATACTGCTCTCACCCGTTTACACAACTATGATGCTTTTACTGACGGCTGGATTACGAAAGTGAAAGAATAGTTGATAGCTAAGAGTTTATAGTTTTTAGCTAGAACAAAGAGCAAGGAGTATCGGAAACTTCTACAACACATTATTATAATAAAGACAGAAAAGTAAGAAAAAGAATATGAAAAGAGTACGTTGTCCTAAATGCGATAATTTTATCACCTTCGATGAGACCAAGTATCAGGCAGGTCAGAGTCTCGTTTTCGTTTGTCCTAATTGCAATAAGCAGTTTGGCATCCGAATGGGAGTTTCCAAGCTCCGCGAAACTCGCAAGGAGGAAAAACTTGACGAGAATGCCAACGAGAAGGGATACGGTTCTATCGTTGTCATTGAGAACGTATTCGCTTACAAACAGGTCATCCCGCTCCAGTTAGGCGACAACATCATCGGCCGCTACATGAAGAACAGCGGAATCAACTGCCCTATCGAAACCGTAGACCCAAGCGTTGACATGAACCATTGCGTAATCAACGTTAGCCGCGACAAGAAAGGCAAATTGAAATACGTACTCCGTGATGGACCAAGTTATACAGGAACTTTCGTTGACAATGAAATTCTGGGCGACAGAGAACGCCGCGTTATCGAAGACGGAACCCTGTTCACCATCGGAGCAACTTCTATCATTCTCCGCACAGCAGACAGTGAAGAAGAAAACTAAGAAGTTTCGATTATCAAAATAAACACTTCAAAAGGAGCAATTAGATGTTGGTTTACATCCAATTGCTCCTTTTTCACTTAACGAAAACGTAAAATCCCGCCATATTTCTAACTTTCTGAAAGAAATCTACTATATTTCGTAATCTTTTTGCTTTTATTTTCTTTAAATTAAAAGAAAATGTGTACCTTTGCATCGGAATATAAGAAATAGAAATGAATTACGTTAGGTTATGGATGTAGCAATCGTAAAATATAATGCCGGAAATATCTATTCCGTAGTCAACGCCATGAAGCGTTTAGGCATCGAACCTGTACTTACAGATGATGCAGAAATGCTCCAAAAGGCTGACCGCGTTCTCTTCCCAGGACAAGGTCAGGCAAGAGAAGCAATGGAATATCTGAAGGCTCATCAGCTTGATCAAGTAATCAAGAACTTGAAGCAACCCGTCCTGGGCATTTGTGTAGGACAGCAACTCTTGTGCCGCCATTCGGAAGAAGGTGATGTAGATTGCGTCGGAATCTTTGATGTAGATGTAAAGCGATTCCAGCCTCAGAAACACGAAGACAAGGTGCCTGCTATGGGCTGGAATGAAATCTATGATTTGAAGACTGACCTTTATAAGGGGTTCGGAAACAGAATGGATTCTGACTCAGACAAGTCCACCGCTGATGCACTGCTTCATCCCTACTCCTATTTCGTACATAGTTATTATGTGCCACTCTGCGAGGAGACCATTGCCAAGGCAGAATACATTCTTCCTTATAGCGCATCGCTCCACAAAGACAATTTCTATACCTGCCAGTTCCATCCGGAAAAGAGCGGAAAAGTGGGAGAACAGATTTTAAAGAACTTTTTAGAGATAAAATAAAAGAGGAAATACTAATATGATAGAATTAATTCCAGCTATCGACTTGATAAATGGCCAGTGTGTTCGTCTTACAAAAGGCGATTACGACCAAAAGAAGGTTTACAATGACAATCCTGCCGATGTTGCAAAACAGTTTGAGCAGATGGGCTTCAAACGCCTTCATGTAGTAGACCTCGATGGAGCCAAGTCAAAGCACATCGTAAATGATGCGGTGTTGAAGGCCATTACCACAGAAACCTCTCTCGTGGTTGATTTCGGTGGCGGAATCAAGACCGAAGAAGATATTGAGAAAGCTTTTGCTGCGGGAGCAAGCATGGTTACAGTGGGCAGCATTGCCGTCACCAATCCTGAACTCTTCATGCAATGGCTGGACAAGTATGGAGCCGACCGCCTGATTCTGGGAGCCGACGTAAGAAACGGTAAGATTTCTATCAACGGATGGAAAGAAGATTCTTCTGAAGATCTCCTTCCTTTCCTGAAAAAGTACATCGATAAAGGAGTACGCTATGTTCTCTGCACAGAAATCAGCAAAGACGGAACGCTGCAGGGACCTGCCATAGAACTCTACAAAGAAGTAATGGCTGCCTATCCTCAACTGCATCTTATCGCCTCAGGCGGAGTGAGTTGCAACGAAGACATCGGAGCATTGGAAACTGCAGGAATTCCTGCCGTAGTATTTGGAAAAGCTTTCTACGAAGGGAAAATCGATGTTAAGAAACTTGTTAAAAGCTTCAATCGATAAGAATTAAAATACAATGGTGAAAATTCAAAGTAAAAGCAAAGGATTAGCTAAACGAATCGTTCCTTGTCTTGATGTAAAGAACGGCGAGACGGTAAAGGGAACCAATTTCGTAAACCTTCGCAGCGCTGGTGACCCGGTAGAACTGGGAAAAGCTTATAGCGATGCTGGAGCCGATGAGCTCGTATTCCTCGATATTACAGCGAGTTTCGAAGAGCGCAAAACCTTTACGGATATGGTAACCCGCGTGGCTGCCGAAATCAATATCCCATTTACTGTGGGAGGTGGAATCAATGAACTCAAAGATGTTGACCGCCTGCTCAACGCAGGAGCCGACAAGGTTAGCATCAACAGTGCTGCCATCCGACATCCGGAGCTCATCGATGAAATTGCCAACCATTATGGCTCACAGGTTTGCGTATGCGCCATTGATGCACGTCTCGATTCTGACGGCTGGCACTGTTATGTAAAAGGCGGAAGAGAACGGGTGGAACTAGGACTGTTTGACTGGGCTAAGGAAGTAGCCGACCGGGGTGCCGGTGAAATTCTCTTTACCAGTATGGATCATGATGGTGTGAAACAGGGATTCGCAAACGAAGCCCTCGCCCGTCTTGCTGAAGAAGTAAGCATTCCTATCATCGCCTCAGGAGGTGCAGGAAAAATGGAGCATTTCCGTGATGCGTTCACCCAAGGCAAGGCAGATGCTGCCCTGGCAGCCAGCGTGTTCCACTTTGGCGAGATTGCCATTCCTGACCTCAAGAAATACCTGAGAGAAGAAGGAATCAACGTGAGAATATAGAACACGGGGAATATAATAATGTAAGAAAATAAAAACAAGATAAAATGGAAATAGATTTCGAAAAATTAGGCGGACTGGTTCCTGCCATCATCCAAGACGCAGTTACAAAGAACGTCTTGATGCTTGGTTTCATGAACCAGGAAGCATACGATAAGACAATAGCAACCAAAAAGGTAACATTCTGGAGCCGTTCACGCAACTGCCTCTGGACAAAAGGTGAAACATCAGGCAACTTCCTGAATCTCGTTAGCATTCAGAACGACTGCGATAACGACACCTTGCTGGTTAAGGTTCACCCAGATGGTCCAACCTGCCACAAAGGTACAGACACCTGCTGGGCAGAAGAAAATACACTCAACCCAATCCTCTTCCTCTCAGAGCTTCAGGACTTCATCAACAAGCGCCACGAAGAAATGCCAGAGGGAAGCTACACTACCAGCCTCTTCAAGAAAGGCGTTAACAAAATGGCACAAAAGGTTGGAGAAGAAGCTGTTGAAACCATTATCGAAGCCACAAACGGCAACAACGAGAAACTCATTTATGAGAGTTCAGACCTTCTCTATCACCTCATCGTTCTGCTCACAAGCAAGGGCTTGAGAATAGAAGATGTTGTGAAAGAACTTCAGATGCGTCACGATCCGGAATGGGATAAGAAACGCCGCGTTGCCAAGAGCAAGGGCGAAATGAAATAACAAACCAACATTAAGGAGAAAAAATAGAAGATGTTAATAGATTATCAGAACGTCAGCATATATCAGGCCGACAAGTGCGTGCTCCAAAACATCAATTTCCATATTGACGAAGGAGAATTCGCCTACCTTATTGGAAAAGTCGGCTCTGGTAAAAGTTCGCTATTAAAGACACTTTATTGCGAACTAGACCTTGTAGAAGGCGAAACCGAGAAGGCTGAAATTCTCGGCAGAGACCTCAAAACTATAAGGCGAAAGGAGATTCCGGCTCTGCGTAAGGAATTGGGAATCATCTTTCAGGATTTCCAGCTGCTACACGACCGCACCGTTCGCAAGAACTTTGAATTCGTACTCAAGGCAACAGGCTGGAAAAACAAAAAAGACAGAGAAAAGCGTATCGAAGAGGTGCTCAACGAAGTAGGCATGATTGATAAAGTCGACAAGATGCCTCATGAGCTCTCAGGTGGTGAGCAGCAGCGTGTAGCCATCGCCCGCGCCATTCTCAATAATCCTAAAATCATCATCGCCGATGAGCCTACAGGCAATCTCGACCCAGAGACAGCCAGCAACATCGTGAGTCTGCTGAAAGACATCACCAAACAAGGCACAGCTGTTGTGATGACAACCCATAACATCCCGATGCTCGACAAATTCCCAGGCATCGTTTACCGCTGTAAGGAAGGTGTGCTCTACGACGTAACCAACGAGTACAACCACATCGACCTCACAGAGGATGGAGAAGATAATTAAGTGAAATAATTAAATAAAATTACGACTATGAAGGTAATGAAATTCGGAGGTACTTCTGTAGGCTCACCAGAGCGCATGAAGGGAGTAGCCTCTTTGGTTACAGAATCAGGTGAACCAACTTTCATCGTATTGTCTGCGATGAGCGGTACAACAAACTCTCTCGTTGAGATCTCTGACTATCTTTACAAGAAGAATCCAGAGGGCGCCAACGAGGTAATCAACAACTTGGAGAAGAAATACATGCAGCATGTAGAAGAACTCTACTCTACCGAGGAGATGAAAAATACGACTCGTGAGTTCTTGCAGGGCGAATTCAACTATCTCCGCTCATTCACCAAAGACCTCTTCACTTCTTTCGAGGAGAAGAGCATCGTGGCTCAGGGCGAGATGATGAGCACCAACATGGTTGTAAACTACTTGAAGGAACAGGGTGTAAAGGCCGTATTGCTCAGTGCATTAGACTTTATGCGCACTGACAAGAACGCAGAACCGGATCCTCAGTACATCAAGGAGAAGTTGGCTGCTATCATGGAGCAGAACCAGGGCTATCAGATTTACATCACTCAGGGATTCATCTGCCGCAACGCATACGGCGAGGTTGACAATCTGCAGCGTGGCGGTAGCGACTACACCGCATCTCTTATCGGTGCAGCTCTCCCAGCTGACGAAATTCAGATCTGGACCGATATCGACGGAATGCACAACAACGACCCTCGTGTCGTAGAGCACACTGAGGCAGTACGCCAGTTGAACTTCGAGGAGGCTGCAGAGTTGGCTTACTTCGGTGCCAAGATTCTCCACCCTACCTGTGTTCAGCCAGCTAAGTATGCAGGCATCCCTGTACGCTTGAAGAACACCATGGATCCTAAGGCCGACGGTACAATCATCGACAATGTCATCGTACGCGGCAAGATCAAGGCTGTTGCTGCCAAGGACAACATTACAGCCATCAAAATCAAGAGTAGCCGCATGTTGCTCGCTACAGGTTTCCTACGCAAGGTATTCGAAATCTTCGAGAGCTATCAGACTCCAATTGATATGATTGCTACTTCAGAGGTGGGTGTCAGCATGAGTATTGATAATGATTCTCATCTTAACGACATCGTAAACGAGCTGAAGAAATATGGTACAGTAACTGTAGATTCTGATATGTGCATCATCTGCGTTGTAGGTGATTTGGACTGGAGCAACGTTGGCTTCGAGACCATCGCTACCGATGCGATGAAGAACATTCCTGTACGCATGATTTCTTATGGTGGTTCTAACTACAACATCTCATTCCTCATCAGAGAGAAAGATAAGAAGCAGGCATTACAGAACTTGAGCAACGTATTGTTCGAGAAGAAGTAATGCAAATGAAAACGAAGAGTGAAAAGTGAAGAATTCGTATGTAATGCTTCCTATCCACTCTTCGTTGGATATTCTGATTTACTATAAATTGGATATTCTGATTTAACTATAATAAGGTATTAATTTAAGATTAAGTGAAATGAAAGGTACATTTCCGATAGATAAGTTTCAGGAGATACAGACTCCGTTCTACTATTACGACACCAATGTGTTGCGCCAGACATTGAAAACTATCAATGAAGAGGCTGGCAAGCACGAGGGATTTGAAGTGCACTATGCCGTAAAGGCAAATGCTAACCCTAAGGTGCTCAATATCATCTGTCAGGCTGGTTTAGGAGCCGACTGTGTGAGCGGAGGAGAAATTCAGGCAGCCATCAAAGCCGGATTTCCAGCCAGCAAGATTGTTTACGCTGGTGTAGGCAAAAGCGATTGGGAAATCAACCTCGGATTGGAGAAAGGCATCTTCTGCTTCAATGTAGAGAGTATTCCGGAGTTGGAAATCATCAATGAACTGGCTGAAAAACAGAATAAGATTGCGCAGGTTTGTTTCCGCATCAATCCGGATGTCGGCGCCCATACGCATGCAAACATCACAACAGGTCTGGCAGAAAACAAGTTCGGAATTGCCATACGCGACATGGAAGCCGTAATCGAAGAGGCTGCCAAGATGAAGAACATCCAGTTCCTCGGACTGCACTTCCACATCGGAAGCCAGATCCTCGACATGGGGGATTTCGAGGCACTCTGCAACCGTATCAACGAACTTCAGAACCAGCTTGAAGCACATCACATCGTTGTGAAGAACATCAATGTGGGAGGCGGATTGGGCATTGACTATAATCATCCAAACCGACAGCCAATCCCTAATTTCAAGGATTATTTCGATACATACGCAAAGAAACTGAAGTTGCGCGATGGTCAGAAGCTTCACTTCGAGTTGGGTCGCGCTGTAGTGGGTCAGATGGGTTCTCTCATCACCAAGACACTCTACATCAAGCAGGGCACAGCCAAGCAGTTTGCCATTGTGGATGCAGGAATGACCGACCTCATCCGTCCTGCTCTCTATCAGGCTTACCATAAGATTGAAAACATCTCAAGCGATGAACCTGTAGAAACTTACGACGTAGTAGGTCCTATCTGCGAATCAAGCGATGTCTTCGGCAAGGCTGTCGACATCAACAAAG